>JACCDW010900358.1_pt1 | contig 31316 bp, 31 predicted proteins | sample 7449781 | NCBI WGS metagenome assembly JACCDW01 (sample SAMN15323449, study PRJNA562643) | freshwater metagenome | isolation source: river surface water | place: USA:Blue River Watershed | collected 2017-08-18
CATTTTATTCAATATTTCTTCTTCGAGAGCTTTTTTTATTTTTCTATTTTCAAAATAACCGAAAATACTATTTAAGTCGTTCCATTCTGAATTTGAGTCTTGTATTCTGACAAATGCAAAAGTTGTATTGTTTTTGCCGTTTGGTCTCGTCCAAGTAAGAAGCATTCTATTGTGGAAATTAAAATAAATATAGTGCCAATAATCTGTTGAATCTTTGTCTTCCCATCCTTTTCCAATATGTAGATAAATATTATCTTTTCTTACCTTTTCAGCGGCTTCTATTACTTTGTTTTCAGGATAATTTAATTCGTAACTTTCTGCATTGGTATAACTTCCTGGAGCAAATAAATTAATTAAAATATAAAACCAAAAAAGAAATAATGATCCTCCAATTATAAATATGTATTTTCTTTTCATTTTTTTTCTTTTTTCTTTTCTATGTTGTATATAATAACGTTTCCTAGCTGAATAAAGTTGCAAATTCGTAAGCTTACAACTATTAACTAAACATCAAAGTCAAATTTACAAAAAAATGCTAAATTCCTACACTTCGTGGTTAGTATTTCCTTTAATTAAAACCGTAAGGATAAATTTGGTGTCGAGCTATCGGAACTCATTTTTATTCTTTTAGTAAGCAGTGATTTTTACCAATCAATTATACAAATATTGAATTGCCTAATTATTGAATTAGTTTATCTTTGCATTTCAAAAAAAGTAAATAGTATGTTTAGTAATTTAAGCGATAAATTAGATAAAGCCTTTCACGTATTAAAAGGACACGGAAAAATCACTGAGATTAACGTAGCGGAAACTTTGAAAGAAGTGCGTCGTGCGTTATTGGATGCCGATGTGAACTTTAAAATTGCCAAAGATTTTACTGCCAAAGTAAAAGACAAAGCCATGGGTCAAGATGTATTGACGACATTGCAACCAGGGCAATTGTTAGTGAAGTTGGTCAAAGACGAATTGACTGAATTGATGGGTGGCGATGTGGCAGGAATTAATCTTTCGGGAACGCCAACGGTTATCTTGATGTCGGGTTTACAAGGTTCGGGAAAAACTACTTTTTCGGGAAAATTAGCTAATTATTTACATACTAAAAAAGGAAAGAAACCACTTTTGGTGGCTTGTGATATTTACCGTCCAGCGGCTATTCAGCAATTGTATGTCGTGGGAGATTCTATTGGGGTTGAGGTGTACTCAGAACCAGAAAATAAAAATCCTGTTGAAATTGCGCAAAACGCCATCAAACATGCTAAAGCCAACGGTTTTAATGTAGTGATTGTCGATACCGCAGGTCGTTTGGCAGTAGATGAGGAAATGATGAACGAAATTGAACGCGTTCATAAAGCGATTCAACCTCAAGAAACCTTGTTTGTTGTGGATTCAATGACCGGTCAAGATGCTGTGAATACGGCTAAAACGTTCAACGATCGATTGAACTTTGATGGGGTTATCTTAACCAAATTAGACGGAGATACGCGTGGTGGAGCAGCGCTTTCTATCAAATCAGTAGTGAACAAACCGATTAAGTTTGTGGGTACTGGCGAAAAAATGGAAGCGATTGATGTGTTCTATCCAGATCGTATGGCAGAACGTATCCTTGGAATGGGGGACGTAGTGTCGTTAGTAGAAAGAGCGCAAGAACAATATAACGAAGAAGAAGCAAGAAAATTACAGAAGAAAATTGCGAAAAATGAATTTGGTTTTGATGATTTCTTGGCGCAAATTCAACAAGTGAAAAAAATGGGTAATATGAAAGACTTGGTCGGAATGATACCAGGTGCTTCTAAAGCCATGAAAGATGTAGAGATTGAAGACGACGCTTTCAAACATATTGAAGCCATTATCCATTCGATGACGCCAATTGAAAGAAGCAAACCCGCTTTGATTGATATGAAACGAAAAACGAGAATCGCTAAAGGTTCCGGTACCAAAATCGAACAGGTAAATCAATTGATGAAGCAGTTTGAACAAATGAGCAAAATGATGAAAATGATGCAAGGTCCTGGAGGTAAAAACCTAATGAAGATGATGGGCGGAATGAAAGGAATGCCAGGAGGTATGCCGGGGATGAGATAAAAAAAGTTTATAAGGTTAAGAGATTAAAAGGTTATAATTACAACACACTATTAAGGGTTTATTTTTTAAGTTGATCAAATTTAAACATATAAACTCCTAAACAACTAAACTAAATACAATGCAACTACTAGACGGAAAAAAGACATCGGAAGATATCAAACAAGAAATTGCAGCTGAGGTTCAAAAAATGAAAGCCAATGGCGAGAAAGTCCCTCATTTAGCCGCAGTTTTGGTAGGGAATAACGGAGCGAGCTTGACCTATGTGGGCAGCAAAGTGCGTTCTTGTGAACAAATTGGTTTCGAATCGACTTTGGTGTCTTTGCCAGAAACGATTACCGAAAGCGAATTGTTAGCTAAGATTGCTGATTTAAACGAAGACGATAATTTGGACGGTTTTATTGTTCAATTGCCTTTGCCAAAGCATATCAATGAAGAAAAGATATTGATGGCGATTCACCCTGACAAAGATGTGGATGGTTTTCACCCAACAAATTTTGGTAAAATGGCCTTGGAAATGGAAACATTTTTACCGGCTACTCCGTTTGGAATTATGCAGTTGTTAGAACGTTACCAAGTAGAAACGGCTGGAAAACATACCGTAGTGATTGGAAGAAGTCATATTGTGGGTCGACCAATGAGTATTTTGATGAGCCGCAAAGGCTATCCAGGAGATTCTACCGTAACCTTGACGCATAGTAGAACTAAAAACATTGAAGAATTTACTAAGAATGCCGATATTATTATCACTGCTTTAGGTGTGCCTAATTATTTAAAAGCGGATATGGTAAAAGACGGTGTTGTAGTCATTGACGTGGGTATTACTAGAGTAGAAGATGCTTCGCACCCAAAAGGTTATGTAATTACCGGTGATGTTGATTTTGATGAAGTAAGCAAGAAGTCTTCTTTTATTACGCCAGTTCCTGGAGGAGTAGGACCAATGACTATTGCGATGTTGTTGAAAAATACACTTTTGGCAAGACAAATTAGAGCTAGAAAATAAGAGTCCATCTTAATGACATAACAAAAGGCTGTTCGTGAGAACGGCTTTTTTTTACAATAAATTCATTTTTTATTTGGTAATTCGAAAAAATATATAACTTTGCAATTCAAAGTACTTTATTTATGGATAAAAAGCATCAAGAAGATTTGTCGCACATACGTTCTATGATGGAGCGTTCTTCGCGATTTATTTCGCTAAGTGGGTTGTCTGGAGTTTTTGCTGGTTTGACAGCATTATTGGGGGGAGTCTATGTTTATTTTCTATTCAAAGACAACGGAATTGACTATTTTGATGGACAGGCAAAATTGTATTCACTTGATTTTGTATATGAATTATTGTATGTTGGAATTGTTATTTTATTTTTCGCTTTATTCTTTGGTATTGTCTTTACGATTAGAAAAAGTAAAAAATACGGTTTGCCTATTTGGACAAGTACAACTAAAAATATGCTATTTAATTTAGCAATTCCGCTTTTAGTAGGTGGTGTTTTTTGTGTGGCACTCCTTGTTTATAAAATGTATGTTTTAATTGCTCCTGTAACATTGTTATTCTATGGTCTGGGGTTGATTAATGCTGAAAAATATACGTTTACGGATATTAAATATCTTGGTTTTTGTGAACTAATTTTGGGTTGTATTTCTCTTTTTTATCTTGGATACGGATTGCTTTTTTGGATTCTTGGTTTTGGGATATTGCATATTGTGTATGGATTACTCGTATTCAAAAAATATAAATAATCCATCCAATGGGAATTATTGATAAACTAAATAAAGATTTTGATAGTCGCGTACGATTGGGTATAATGTCTGTCCTGATGGTCAATGATTGGGTTGACTTTACCGAAATGAAGGTGCTTCTCAATATCACAGATGGTAATTTGGCGAGTCATTCTACTTCATTGGAAAAGGCGGACTATATTGAAGTGAAGAAAGAATTTGTAGGTAAGAAACCTAAAACTTCGTACCGTGTTACTAATTTGGGAAGGCAGGCCTTTACTACCCATTTGAATCAGCTTGAAAAATTACTGAAATCTACTAATTAATTTTTTTGTCTAATTACTTTGAATAACAAAGTACTTTTAAATTTATAAATATGAAAAAACACCATTTTGTTCTAATCAGTAGTGTCGCTTTTATTCTGCTTTTTTTAAATCAGAATATTGGACTTAATTTAGCTTTATTTGGACTATTTTTAGTAAGTATGATTGCTTATTTTTTTAAGGAAAGAATGGGTAATTATCCTGAGCAAATTTTAGTTGTCACTTCTATTCTTTCCTGTCTAGCCTTTGCTTGGTATGGGGACTTTGTTTCCTTTTTAGCGGTTGCCTTATCTATTTTATTTTTACAATTTAGGATTCAATCTCCCCAGTTACTAATAATTCAAGCGTTACCTATAATTGTGATCAATTCATTGGCTACGTGTGTTCGGTTTTTTCAGTTTTCAAAATGGCTTCCTGATGCCAAAATCAATACTAATTTGGTTAAAATAATAGTAGCTTATTGTATTATTCCCATGTCATTTGTCTCTCTTTTTTTTATTGTATATTCTTTTGGGAGTGACCATTTCTCCTCTTTATGGATCGATTACACATTAGATTTTAACCCGTATCAATTTATTTTTGTTGTGGTATTTGGGACCTACTTTTCGTTTAGTTTTTGGAATTATTGGGTACCTGAAATTTGTTTGGAGATGAATTCAAAATTGAATGATGAACTGAATAAAGATATTTCAGAAAACAATCAAAATTCATTTGCATTACTTGATTCTGATTTTAAAAGAAGGAGTGGAGAGATTACCTTTTTGCTTTTGAATCTCATGTTGGTAGTGTTTTTAGTGACGTTCAATTATGAACAATTTTTTGAATCTATTGCAAGCTCTAAATTGAGTGCTGCTACCCACGAAAGGGTGAATGCAGTATTGTTCTCTATCTTCCTATCTATAGTGGTGGTTTTATTGTATTTTAAAGGACAATTTAATTTTGATTCCAAGGCTAAAAACATGAAGGTGTTAGCTAAAACTTGGATGGTATTGAATGGATTTTTAATTGTCAGTACGCTTATCATTAACTCTGAATATATTGCCTTTTTTGGACTTACCTATAAACGATTAGGGGTGTATGTCTTTTTATTTTTAGCTGCGTTGAGTTTATTTTTTACTTTTAGAAAAATTACAAAACAAAAATCAAATGCCTATCTTTTTAATCAGATGATTTGGTATTGCTATGGAGTGATTTTGCTTTGTAGTTTTGTTAATTGGGGGAATTTGATCACAGTCTATAATATTTCGTTTAATAAAGGAGTAGAGCCATTATTTTTGAGTGATTTGAATTTTAACGATAATGCGCGTCGTCAATTTTTTATAGAAAATAAATTGGATGGAAAATATGTTGAAGAACTCCGAGAAGAGGAGATTCAACTGAGACAAAAAGATTCATTTTTATCTACGGCGTTGTACTATGAATTTTTAAAATAGGAATACTAAAAAATCCCATTACTTATTAAAGGAATGGGATTTTGATTTACTATTTTATTAGTTTCTTTTAAATTTAGAATCATCCCTTCTTGGAAATTCTATTTTTCGTTTTGGAGGTTCTGATTTGGGCAAACTCGCTTCTTCGGTTTTACTCGATGGCGCAATGAGTTGGTTCAATTCTTTGATTTCAGCCTCGGTTAATTCGCGGTAGCGCCCCACAGGCACATCTAGCGAAATATTGATAATTCGGATGCGTTTCAAAGCGGTTACTTCATAGCCTAAATACTCACACATTCTACGAATTTGGCGATTCAAGCCTTGTGTCAAAATAATTTTGAAGGTGTATTTGCTGATTTGCTCTACTTTACATTTTCGGGTTACAGTTTCCAAAATAGGAACGCCATTCCCCATACGTTCAATAAAACGATCGGTAATTGGTCGGTTTACGGTTACGGTATATTCTTTTTCGTGATTGTTTCTGGCACGCAATATTTTATTGACAATATCGCCGTCATTGGTCATGAAAATCAATCCTTCACTGGCTTTATCTAATCGACCAATTGGAAAAATACGTTTGGGATAGTTGATGTAATCGACAATGTTGTCGCGAACGTCCAAATTAGTAGTGCATTCAATTCCTACTGGCTTATTGAAGGCTAAATAAATGGGTTTTTCGTTTTTTTCTACAATCAGTTTGCCGTCAATGCGTACTTCGTCTTCAGGAGCCACTTTAGTGCCCATTTCAGGAACGATACCATTGATGGTTACTCTTCCTTCTTCGATGAGTTTGTCGGCTTCCCTGCGGGAGCAATAACCGGTTTCTCCAATGAATTTATTGAGGCGTTTTAGATTTTCTTCCATACCGCAAAAGTAATGAATTTAGGAATGTGTTAATTTGAATCTGAAAGGAAGTCTACTATTTTTTTGTACACTTCTTTGTTTTGTAAACTATGTCCTAATCCTTTGGTGGTTTCTAAAACAGCCGCTTTCCAATGGTTGATTATTTTTTCGCCTTCTTTGTACAATACAATTTTGTCTTCTACATCGTGAATCACAAATCCTTTGGCTGTGATGGTAGACGCAAAATGTTTGGCTGAAAAATGTTCGACTTTGATTTGGAAGTAATCCCAATAATGTTGGTGTAATAGCGCCACCATACGTCTATTCAAACTTAATAATTTGATATAGTTTTCAAAGATGACTTTAAAATCAGAAGGAGCGCCTAACAGTACCATTTTTTCAATATTGGGGTTTTGGTACGTGGCTTGGTAGTAGATGCTTGTTTTTCCGCCAATGGAATGTCCAATAATATAATTGGGTGCATATTTTTCAGCAACAATATCAATATAAGCAGCATATTGGAACACATTAAATTCTTTGCCTTCCGAAAGTCCGTGAGCGGGTGCGTCAATGGCAATTATAGTATGGCCTGTTTCCACGAGGTGGGGAATTAATTTTTTCCAACGTGCACTATTGCTTTCCCAACCATGAATTAGAAAAATAATTTTTTCATCACCTTTCCAGAGATAGGTTTGGAAGAGTTGTCCGTTTTTGTCAAAAGTTTCTTTTTCGGCTTCTGCCAAAAAAGCGGGTAGGTTGGTCGTGTTTAGTTTTCCTTTTCGGGGCTGGCTAAAAAGAGAGTACGCAAGGAGTGTTGCTTTTTTGGGCGCTATAAAACACAGTAGGTTGATGTAGGCTCCGTAGGATTTGGTAGTAATAAAAAAAAGGAATCGTTTCATAATAAAAAAGTCCCGATGTGAATCGGGACTTAAAGTATTTAAAATTTAGAAAATAATTTTTCCATTTTTTCTCTTTCTTCTTCGGCTAATGTGCTGTCAACCAAAATTCTTCCAGAGTGTTCATCGGTGATGATTTTCTTTCTTGAAGCAATTTCCACTTGTGTTTGAGGTGGAATAGTAAAGAAAGAACCTGCAGAAGCTCCTCTTTCAATAGAAACAACGGCTAATCCGTTACGTACACTACTTCTAATTCTTTTGTAAGCAGTCAATAAACGCTCTTCAATTTGTCCTTGGTACTCTTCTGATTTTTCAGACAAGAATTCTTCTTCTTTCTGAGTTTCAGCCATAATAGCATCCAATTCTGATTTTTTATGTTTCAAGTGCGCTGATTTCGCTTCTAATTTTTCTTTAGAGTTAGCGATTACTTCTTTTTTATGTTCAATAGAAGCTTTCATTTCTTTGATTTGCTTTTCAGCCAATTGAATTTCTAATTCTTGAAATTCAACTTCTTTAGTCAAAGAGTTGTATTCTCTGTTGTTACGAACGCTCTCTTGTTGTTTAGTGTATTTTTTGATCGCTTCTTTGTGCTCATCAATAGCATTTTTCTTTACTTTGATTTGCTCTTCGATTACTTCAAGTTCGCTTTTTAATTTTTCTGAACGAGTGCTTAAACCAGCTACTTCATCTTCTAAATCTTCTACTTCTAAAGGAAGTTCTCCTCTTACGTTTCTGATTTCGTCAATTCTAGAGTCAATTAATTGTAAATCGTAAATTGCTCTTAACTTGTCCTCGACACTTAATTCTTTTTTAGTCGCCATATTTTATAAGTACTTAACTGGATTTGTATTTTCTTCTGAAAAAATGATGGCAAAATTAAGGATTTTTTTTCTAAGAAAGTCAACAATATAATTTTTTGTATACCGTTCGCTTTCAAAATGTCCAATATCGGCTAAAAGTAATTGATTTTCGGCTTCATAAAACTGATGGTATTTCAAATCAGCAGTTAAAAAAGCATCGGCTCCAGCCTGAATCGCATTTCTAATAGCAAAACTTCCAGCTCCTCCCAAAACGGCTACTTTTTGAATTGGTTTTTGAAGCAATTGCGAATGTCGGATGCCGCCGGTTTGCATTGTATCTTTTACCCATACAAGAAATTCTTTCTCGGTCATGGGTGTTTCTAATTCGCCAATCATTCCCAAACCAATATTTTGATGTTGGTTTTTTAGGTCATAAATTTCGTAAGCTACTTCCTCATAAGTATGACTTTGGAATAAAGCTTTTAAAATTTTACTTTCTAAGTGTTTTTCAAAAGTAACTTCGATTTTGATTTCGTCTGCTTGTACAAATTCAAAGCGTTCTCCAATTTCGGGATTGCTGTGTTCGTTGCCCATATAGGTCCCGATACCTTTCGAGTTGAAACTGCAGTTGTCATAATTGCCAATACTTCCAGCTCCGGCATTAAATAACGCATTGCGAACTTCATCTGCATTTTCAGGAATAGTGTAGGTGACTAATTTGCGAATATAATTTTCTTTTGGAATGAGGATTTTGGTATTTTTCAGTCCTAAGGCATCGCAGACTATTTTATTAACACCCTCAGGATGATTGTCCAAAGCGGTATGAACGGCATAGATGGCAATGTCGTTCTTAATGGCTTTGATAATGGCGCGCTCCACATAAGTAGCACCCGTAATTTTTTTCAACCCTGAGAATAGAATCGGGTGGAAGCAAACTACCAAATTGCAATTTTTGGTAATGGCTTCGTCGATAACACTTTCTAAGGCATCGTGACACACTAAAACTCCAGTGACATCGTTTTTTGGATTGCCTACTAAGAGTCCTACATTGTCAAAGTCTTCGGCATAGGCCAAAGGAGCCATTTCTTCGAGTATAGGGAATATATCTTTTATTTTCATCTTCTATTTTTTCGGGAGAACAAAGTAACGAATAATGAATGCAACTTTTATATAAAGATAAAATATTCTACTTTCGTACCATGAATCTTTTCCGAAAAATACTATTCCCTTTTGCCATTCTGTATGGTTTCATCACGAGTATTCGCAATTTTTTGTTTGACAAAAGCATCTTAGCATCGTATTCTTTTGAACTTCCTATTATTGTCGTGGGTAATTTGAGTGTGGGCGGAACAGGCAAAACACCACAGATAGAATATTTGATTCGGCTACTTTCTGAACGTTACACAATAGCCACTTTGAGTAGAGGTTATAAAAGAAAGTCAAAAGGATTTGTTTTGGCTAATGCCAATGCTACAGCTGAAACCTTAGGCGATGAACCGTATCAATTTTACCAAAAATTTCCGTTAATTCAAGTAGCAGTAGATGCCGATAGGAAAAATGGTATTGAGCAGTTATTGGCGCAAAGCCACCCGCCTCAAGTTATCTTATTGGATGATGCTTTTCAACACCGCAAAGTTAAAGCGGGTTTTTATATTTTACTTACAGCTTACGATGATTTATTTGCAGATGATTTTCTATTGCCTACGGGTAATTTAAGAGAATCAAGTAGTGGCGCTCAAAGAGCAGATGTAATTGTAGTAACCAAATGCCCAACAACACTTTCTGAAGAACAACAATATCTAATTAAGCAGAAAATAAAGCAATATGCTAAAGCCCCTGTTTATTTTAGCAGTATAGTTTATGATGATTTTGTGTTTTCAAAAACAGCTTCTGTTCCAGTGACAACTATTCAGCAAACAGCTTGTGTTCTCGTAGCAGGAATTGCAAAACCTGACTCGTTTTTTGATTACTTAAAAAACTCGGAATCTATTTGTTTGACCTATCCCGATCATCATCATTTTACGGAAAGTGATATCCAACAAATTAAACAACAAGCAGGTGATAAGTTAATTGTGACAACTGAAAAAGATTATGTTCGTTTGAAAGATTCGGAGTTGAAAGATCAATTGTATTATTTGCCCATTCGCACTTCGTTGATGGTTGATTCAAATGAATTTGATTCGGCAGTATTGGACTATTTGAAAAAATAAATTATACTTTTTTATTGTTGGTATACAAAATCAAATCAATCAATCGGGAAGAATAGCCAATTTCATTGTCATACCAGCCTACTACTTTTACCATTTTGTCAATCACAGAGGTGAGTTGTGCGTCAAAAACACACGAATGGGTATTGCCAATTACATCTACAGAAACAATTGGATCTTCGGTATAGGCTACTATTCCTTTTAGAGTAGTTTGTGATGCCAATTGGAAAGCCGCATTGATTTCTTCAATAGTTATCGCTCGTTTTACATTAAAGGTAATATCAGTTAAGGAGCCATCAGGAACGGGAACACGAATACCACAACCTCCCATTTTATTTTCTAAATGCGTGAAAATTTTAGTCAAGGCTTTGGCTGCTCCAGTTGTGGTTGGTACTATTGATTGACTGGCGCCACGCGCACGGCGTAAGTCTTTATGAGGTTGGTCGTGTAGACTTTGGTCGGTGGTAAATGAATGAATAGTTGTGATGTATGCTTGTTCAATGCCGCACAATTGGTCAATGATTTGAATCATTGGTGCCGCATTGTTGGTCGTGCAACTCGCGTTAGAAATGATGGTTTCACTTCCGTCAAGTATCGATTCGTTTACTCCTAAAACTACGGTTTTAATAGTGTCTACTTCAGAGGGTGCCGATAGAATTACTTTTTTGGCTCCAGCCAAAATATGGGCGTTGAGTTCGTCAAACGTCTTGTATTTCCCGGTCGATTCAATGACATAGTCAATGGCTAGACTTTTCCAATCCAAATTAGCAATGCTTTTTTCATGGGAGAAAAGAATGTGCTTGCCGTTTACTATAATTCCGGTATCATTTGAGCTGACTTCAACAGGTAAAACCCCATGAATGCTATCGTATTTTACCAAATGTGCCATCGTTTTTGTATCGGCAATGTCATTGATGGCAACCACTTCTATTTGAGGATGACTAAGGAGCAATCGAAAAAGATTTCGACCAATTCTTCCAAAACCATTGATAGCAATTCTGATTTTCAAAGTATAAGTATATCGTTTAAAGAATGTGTTTTTGTGCCTTGTACGAAGAGCGAACTAAAGCGCCACTTTCTACATGACGGAAACCCAATTCCAATCCGTATTTTTCGTATTTTTCGAATTGTTCAGGCGTGATGTATTCTTTTACTGGTAAATGTTTTTTACTTGGTTGCAGGTATTGACCAATGGTTACCACATCCACATTGGCAGCGCGTAAGTCACGAAGTGTTTGCATCACTTCTTCCTCTTCTTCGCCTAAACCAAGCATAATACCAGATTTGGTTCTGTTGATTCCTTTTTCTTTCAAGTAACGCAATACTTCCATACTACGATCGTATTTGGCTTGTATGCGCACTTCACGCGTTAAGCGGCGTACGGTTTCAATATTATGTGAAACTACTTCAGGATTGGCTTCTACGATGCGGTCTAAGTTTCTCTCGATGCCTTGAAAATCTGGAATTAAGGTTTCTAAGGTCGTGTTCGGGTTCATTCTTCGGATGGCTTTTACTGTTTCTATCCAAATGATAGAACCACCATCTTTTAAATCATCTCGATCCACACTAGTGATAACCGCATGTTTGATGTTCATAATTTTAATAGAACGGGCTACTTTTTCAGGCTCGTCCCAATCGACTGTTTCTGGACGTCCTGTTTTCACCCCGCAAAAACCACAAGAACGCGTACAAATATTACCCAAAATCATAAAGGTTGCAGTACCTTCTCCCCAGCATTCGCCCATGTTTGGACAACTTCCGGAGGTACAAATGGTGTTCAGGCTGTATTTGTCTACTAAACCTCTCAATTCCGTGTATTTTTGACCAATAGGTAATTTTACACGCAACCATTTGGGTTTAGACGTAGGTAATTTATTTTCTAAAACAGTTTCCATACAATCAATTTTTCGGTTACAAATATAAGGAATGTAGTTGAGTTGGATATCCTTATTTTGGATTAACAAAAGTTAAAAAATAGTGTTGGTATTATTTTTCTTTTTGAATGATTTCGGCCAATAATTTTTTGGCTCTCAAAATTTTAATTTTCACATTACTGAGTGGTTCGTCAATTTTATTGGCTATTTCTTGATAGCTCATTTCTTGGAAATACCTCATTTGAATGACTTCTTGGTAATGCGGTTTCAATTCTTTGATGAATTTTAATAATTGTGAAAGGTTTTGTTCTGTGATTAATTTGTCTTCTACAGAAGGCGTCGTGTCGGCTACATTATGTGCTTTTTGGTCTTCGTCTTCGGTAATTTCAACAAAGAGACTTGATTTTCTTTTGCGCAATAAATCGATATGTCCGTTTTTGGCGATAGCAATCAACCACGTATTGAACTGAAATTCGTTATTATAGGTGCTGATTTTGTCAAAAGCCTTAGAGAAAGTTTCGATGGTGATGTCTTCGGCATCCGTTTCATTTTCAGTACGAATTAGCATAAAGGCAAAAACTTCATTCCAATAATAATCCAATAGAAAAGTAAAGGCAGTTTGATCGCCTTGTTTTGCTTTTTCTATTTGTTGGGTTATTTCCAATGGATTGGTTTTGAGAATAAATTGGTAAAATATGCATTCACTTGCGTAAAGATAAGCACAATTTCAACGACAGGGAACCACAATTTAATATCGTTTTCTTTTAATTTTCCAGCTGAAAATCCGACTACAGTCCAAGCCACCAAATAACGCACTACAAAAATGCTTAAAACGATAATCCACTCCAACTGAAATGCTAACAAAATAGCTGCCATTAAGATAAATAACAATTGGGAACCGTAAAAAATCCCTAATCGCAATTGGTCTATTGATTTAAAGTAATTAGCGGTGGCAATTTGTCTTCTTTTTTGATTGAAAAAGGCAGAAAAAGTAGTCTTTGGTTTCGAATATGAGAAACTTTCAGGAGTATAGGCAATAGTGGTGTTTTTACCGTTTGCCGCTTGATTGATGAATAATTCATCGTCGCCTGTACGAATTTGCATGTGCTCAATAAAACCATTTACATTAAAGAATTCCTCTTTTTTATATGCCATATTACGACCCACTCCCATATAGGGTTGCCCTAATTTAGCCCAAGAAAAATATTGAATGGTGTTCAATACATTTTCAAATCGGATAATTTTATTTAAGAATGAATTGGCTATTTTTTCATATTTACCATAACCCAATACGATTGTTTTTTGCATGGTAAATTGCGAACTCATAGCGGTAATCCAATCTTTTGATGTAGGATAACAATCGGCATCAGTGAAAAGAAGGTATTCTTTTTTGGCTGCTTTTATTCCTAGAGTCAGGGCGTATTTTTTGTTGCCCCAAAAAGCTTCGTTATTCTCTACTTTTACCAAACGAACATTAGGGTATTGCTTTTCAAATTGTTCGAAAATTTCTAATGTATTATCGCCCGAAGCATCGTCAATCAAAACGATTTCAAAATCAGGGTAATTTTGTTCGGCTAAAAGCGGAATGTAATTGGCTACATTTTCTTCTTCATTTTTGGCACAAACGATTACCGAAATAGGAATTCTTTTGGGTGTAATTTTTTGTGCTTTTGCAAAAGCAAATTTTCCAAAAATGCCTAAATAGTAAACCAATTGAATAGCAGCTAAGGCAATAAAAATGTACAGCAGTATAAGCATGGGGAAATTGTCTTTTAAAATCGAGTGCAAAGGTATGAATACAATTGTAAAATTTAAAAGTATAAATAGTATTTTTTGAAAGCTATTTTACCTTTTAATTGGTTAACTTCAATAGAAACGTTAGTTGTTAGATCACATTGACTTCTGCTTCGATATGAATGCCGAAAGTACTAAAAACAGTGTCTTGAATATTTTTGGATACGGCCAAAATTTCTTGTCCAGAAGCATTTCCATAATTGACTAAGACCAAGGCTTGGTTTTTATGTACGCCTGCATCGCCAAAACGTTTGCCTTTGAAACCCGCTTGTTCAATTAACCAGCCTGCAGGTACTTTGACTTCGGTGGCTGAAACTTCGAAGTATTTCATGTCAGGAAATTGTTGGTGAATTTTCTCAAAATCTGATTTTAAGACAATAGGATTTTTGAAGAAGCTACCACTATTTCCTAATTCTTTAGGGTCGGGTAATTTACTTTGACGAATGGCAATTACGGCATTACTCACGTCTTTTAGACTAGGGTTTTGGATGTTGTTTTTCTCCAATTCGCCTAAAATGTCACCATAGGAAGTGTTTATTTTATGATGGCGTTTGGTCAATTTAAAAACTACAGAAGTGATGATGTATTGGTCTTTAACTTCATTTTTGAAAATGCTTTCTCGGTAACCAAAATGACATTCCTCATTTTGAAACGTTCTCATTTCTTGATTAGCAATAGCCATTGCTAGGCAAGAAACAAAGTGATCTTTGATTTCGGCACCATAAGCACCAATGTTTTGTACTGGAGTAGTTCCTACGTTACCAGGAATCAGCGACATGTTTTCTAATCCACCAAAATTTTGGTCAATAGTCCAAAGTACAAATTCATGCCAGTTTTCACCCGCCTGACTTTCGACCCATACAAAATCGTCATTTTCTTCAATGATTTTTTTGCCTTTCAAATCGATATGAATGACTAAAGCATCAATGTCTTGGGTCAAAAGCATATTGCTTCCGCCTCCTAGAATAAATTTTTTCTCTGTTGGGTTTTCAACTAAGACGGTTTTCAACTCTGCTAACGAATGTACCGCAGTGAATTGTTTTGCTTTGGCTTCAATGCCAAAAGTATTGTAGTTTTTTAGAGAAAAATTAGATTGTAGCGTCATGGAATAATATGCGTTTTGAAAGTTCAAAAATACGAATTAAAATTCGTCAGTAGTTACCGCGCGATTGATAAAATCGTTCAAAGGTTTTAAAGCGATTAATTTTTTGGACATTGTAGCGACAAAATCTTTTTTCAAGACTTCTGAAATGTCGAATTTCTGACTGGCTTCAAAACTTTTTAATTTTAAAAACTCAATAGCGGGATGGTCTTTTTCGTATCCACGAGGCGGATTTTTTAACACACTTGATTCGTTTCGGTCAAAATCGCCAAACTCTTTTTTGAAATTTTTCTCTTGTAGGATGGCTTCTAAATCATCATAAAAAAAGGCAATTTCTTTACGGACTTTTTTTAAATCGTCTGCTTCAGGGCAATAAAATCCACCCGCAATAAAGCTTTTGTTTCTTTCGATATGAACGTAGTAGCCGGAACGATTGTTCCCTTTACTACCTGATGAAAGCCAAACTCCAACATGTGATTTATAAGGTGTTTTGTCTTTTGAGAAACGAATATCCCGATTGATTCTAAACGTACAATTTTTAACTTCTAATAGTTCGAGTGAAGGATCTAAAGGTTTCATGGCATCTAGAAAATTGCCTACTAATTGTTGGTAGTCTTTTTTGAATGTCTCGTATCTTTTTTTGTTGTCTAAAAACCATTCTCTATTGTTGTTGGCTTTTAAATCATCTAAAAATTGTAGGCTGTCTTTGGATAACATAGAGTGTTTTTTAGAATTGTTTTTTCAAATCGGATTCGCTGATGTAACCGGAATGTTGCCATTTTAGTTGCTTGTTTTCATATAATAATAAAGTAGGCAATTCACTTATTTTCATTTCTGAAAGTAGGCTTTTATTCTGATCAGCATCTAGACGAATAATAACCATTTTATCTCCTAATTCTTTTTGCATTTTCAAAAGATAAGGTGTCATTTTTTTACAAGGCGCACACCACTCGGCATAAAAATCAATGAGTACTTTTTTATCCGAATTCAACAAGTCGACATATTCTTTTTGTGTGATGCCTATTCTTTTTTCGTCGGGTTTAGATAAGCCTTCAGATGTCCATTTAAGAATTCCGCCTTCCAGTTCGATGATGTTGGTAAAACCTAATTCGGCTAATTTTTCAGCTGCAAGATGGCTTCTTCTTCCACTTTTGCAATACACAAAAATAGGTTTTGATTTATCGTATTTTGAAGTATTGGTTACAAAATCAGGGCTTAGCCAATTTACATTTTGAGCGTTTTGTAAATGTTCCGAAGCGTATTCTTCAGGAGTTCTTACGTCTAAAATTTGAGCATTTGGCGTAGCTGCTATTTCTTTTTTAAATGCGACGGGGTCGATTAGTTTGCTGCTTTTTTGAGTTTGTCCGTTGCAAGAAGCTAATACAAAAACAAGTAGTGCTAGTGCTATTTTTTGTAGTTTCATGATCAAGTTGTTTTAGAAATGTGATACGCTAATTTACGTAAATTTTTCGTCAGATACTTTGATGAGCGTCTTAAATAAAAGTTATAAATTGAAAATTTTGTAGCTCTGATGCGTTGATTTAACGATGGTTTCTGTTCGTTCAGGGTGAGTATCAGAAATGAAGAGTTGTCCAAAAGTGTCGCTGTTCACCATTTCTACAATTTTAGCTACGCGACTTTCATCTAATTTGTCAAAAATATCATCAAAAAGTAGGATGGGTTTCACGCCACTTTGTTTTTTTAAGAATTCAAATTGCGCTAATTTTAAGGCAATTAAAAACGATTTTTGCTGGCCTTGCGAACCAAATTTTTTGATGGGGTGTGCATCGATTTCAAACGATAAATCGTCTTTGTGAATCCCAACACTAGTATATTGTAAAGCACGATCTTTATTGATATTTTCTTGTAAGAGCGTTGCCAAATCCGTTTCAAATAAATGACTTTCATACACGAGTTGAACGGTTTCTTGAGAATTGGTTATTGCTTGGTGATGTTTGTTGAAAATAGGTATGAACTCATTGATAAACGACTTTCGTTTTTCAAAAATAGATTGTGCAAACCCGTTGAGTTGTTCATCATATATGGATAAAGTATCGTTGTCAAAGACGTGATTTAAGGCGAAGTATTTCAACAGAGCATTGCGCTGGCTGATTACTTTTTGGTATTGGATAAGCTGTTGCAAATAAATCGCGTCCAATTGTGAAATGACGCTGTCCATGAACTTACGTCGCGTTTCGCTTCCTTCGATGATTAAATCCCTGTCGGCTGGCGAAATAATTACTAAGGGAACAAAACCAATGTGGTCCGAAAATTTGTCGTAGACTTTTCCGTTGCGTTTTAAGATTTTCTTTTGTCCTTTTTTCAGGCTGCAAACAATTTGTTCGCCACGATTTTCTTTTTCTAATTCGGCATCAATGACAAAAAACTCTTCGCCGTGTTTGATATTTTGTACAGCAAGTGGATTGAAATAGCTTTTTCCATACGATAGATGGTAAATTGCATCGAGTACATTGGTTTTTCCGATTCCGTTTTTTCCAACAAAACAATTGATTTTGGTGTCAAACTCGAAATTAGCTTCAGAAAAGTTCTTGTAATTGAATAATGAAATCTTTTTTAAATACATTTTTTGTCTTGCTGGAATGAAGAATGGGGCTTTATGAGAGCGCTTTTTCAAACTGCCCGCAAATTATTGAAAAATATCCATAAAATGCCTTTTAGATTTGAATAAAAATTTTATTTTTGCCACTCACTAAATTAAATTGAAATGGCCACTTATAATAAAAGAGGATATAAAACCCCGAAAGAAAAAGAAGTAAAAGAAGTTGTTGAAGACGTTCAGATTGATGAAAAAGACAGTACAACTGCTGGTGTTTTCTCAAAATTAGATGAAACTGCTTCAAAAACAGAAGATTTTGTTGCTAAAAATCAAAAAGTAATTATTGGTTTTGTTGCTGCAATTGCTTTGGTAACTGTTGGGTATTTAGCATTTGAAAAATTCATTGCTACACCAAAAGAAGAAGAAGCGGCTAATGAAATGTTTGTGGCACAACAAAATTTCCAAAAAGCAACGGATGGAGTAGCTAGTGACTCTTTGTATAAATTGTCATTGAATGGTTCTGAAGGTAAATTCGGATTCATTAAAATTGCTGATGAATATTCAGGAACTGATGCAGGAAATTTAGCGAACTATTATGCAGGTATTGCTTACTTGAATACAGGTAAATATGCTGAAGCAATTGATTTCTTAAGCAAGTTTGAATCTAAAGATATGATCTTAGGTGCTTTGGCTAAAGGAGCTATCGGAGATGCTTACGCTCAAAAAAATCAACCAAAAGAAGCTTTAGAAAATTATATCAAAGCAGCAGAAGCAAGTAAAAATGATTTTACAACGCCTCGTTTCTTATTGAAAGCTGGTAAAACGGCTTTAGCTTTAGGAAAGAAAGAAGACGCTTTAAAATACCTTACCGATATTAAAGATAATTATGATACTACTCCTGAAGCCGCTTCAGTAGATGTATTGATTGGATTGGCGCAATAGTCAAATACCCAAATAAAGTTTAGGTTAGCAATTATAATGCGATTAGATTTTGTCTAATTAGTTGTAATTTCTAACCTTTATTTTTATCTTTAACATAAACCTTTAAAAATCAATTAACGATGGCTACCGAAAATAAAAATTTATCAGAATACGATAAAAATAGTGTTCCTGATGCACGCAACTTTCGTTTTGGGATTGTAGTTGCAGAATGGAATGAAACCATTACTGAAGGATTGTATAATGGTGCTTTTACAGCGTTATTAGAAAACCAAGTTCCAGCACAACAGATTATTCGTTGGAATGTACCTGGAAGTTTTGAATTAGTATATGGTGCCAAGAAAATGCTGCAAACACAAAATGTAGATGCGGTTATTGTAATTGGTTGTGTCATTCAAGGACAAACCAAGCATTTTGATTTTGTTTGCGAAGGCGTAACACAAGGGATTAAAGATTTGAATGTACAAACTGACATTCCCGTTATTTTTTGTGTATTGACAGACAATACGATGCAACAGTCTATTGATAGAAGTGGTGGAATTCACGGAAATAAAGGAACCGAAGCAGCTATTGCGGCTATTAAAATGGCATTTATTCGTCAACAGGCTTCATTGTCTCATCAAATTGATAATCAACACTTATTAGGAAGTGGCGCCTTGCAAATTGAGAACAATCCGTTGCAAATAGAAGAATAGTTAAAATAATATACCTTAACAAACCTATACTATTAGTAAGTAGTATAGGTTTTTCTGTTTTTTGTAATTACGGATGTTTTAAAACCAAGTATAAATTCCCTAAATTTGTGCTTTGTGGTTCAATCACAAACTAACCCCAACAATTAAATTTTTTTTGATGTCGAGTATTATTCAATTGCTTCCTGATCATGTTGCCAATCAAATTGCCGCTGGTGAAGTGGTACAACGACCGGCTTCGGTAGTGAAAGAGTTATTGGAGAATGCAGTGGATGCTAAAGCAACCGATATCAAGTTAATCATCAAAGATGCCGGAAAATCCTTGATTCAGGTGATTGATAATGGTGTGGGTATGAGTGTGACTGATGCGCGTTTGTGTTTTGAACGTCATGCGACTTCTAAAATTCGTCAGGCCGAAGATTTATTTTCATTACATACCAAAGGATTTCGTGGCGAAGCCTTGGCTTCGATTGCAGCGATTGCTCATGTGGAGATGAAAACCAAGCAAGATCAGGAAGAATTGGGAACGCATCTCATTATTGAGGGAAGTAAATTTGTTTCTCAAGAAGTAGCGGTTTTGCCCAAAGGAACTTCGTTTGCTGTTAAAAATCTGTTTTATAATATTCCGGCACGGCGTAATTTCTTGAAATCGGATATTGTGGAATACCGTCATGTCATTGACGAGTTTCAACGGGTTGCTTTGGCACATCCTAATATTCATTTTACGTTTTACCACAATGGAAGTGAAATGTTCAATTTGCCTCAATCTAATTTCAGACAGCGAATTGTCGCTATTTTTTCGGGTAAAACCAATGAAAAATTAGTTCCGGTTCAAGAAGAAACAGAACTAGTCGAAATTCAAGGATTTGTGAGCAAACCTGAATTTGCCAAAAAGAATAGGGGAGAGCAATTCTTTTTTGTGAACGACCGATATATCAAAAGTGGGTATTTGCATCATGCGGTAATGGCGGCTTATGACGGAATTTTAAAAGACGGTGCGCAACCGAGTTATTTCTTGTTTCTATCAGTACCACCCCATACAATTGATATTAATATTCATCCTACTAAGACGGAGATTAAGTTTGATGATGAACAAGCCTTGTATGCGATTTTAAGAGCAGCTATCAAACACAGTTTGGGACAATTTAATGTAGCTCCTGTTTTGGACTTTGATCGCGATGCAAATTTAGATACACCGTATCATTATAAAGATTTGGAAGGAGCCATGCCAACGGTTCAGGTTGATGCTAATTTTAATCCTTTTGCAGAGACGCAACCTACAAAATCCTATTCGGGTTCTGGTTCCAATTATAAAAAAACAGAAATTGCTTCGAGTTGGGAAGGGCTGTATGTGGGATTGAAACAAGAAGCCGAAACGTTTTCGGCTTCCAGTAATTTTAGTTTTGAAAATGAAGAAGTTACGTCTTCTCTGTTTGATTTAGAAGATGCTGAACCTACCGTACATAGAACGTATCAAATTCATAAAAAATACATTGTTTCGCCAATCAAATCAGGAATGGTGATTGTAGATCAGCAACGCGCGCATCAACGAGTTTTGTATGAACAATTTTTAGTTAATATGACGGTACATCAAGCATCGAGTCAGCAATTGTTGTTTCCGTTGAATTTGTATTTCTCTAAGAACGAGATGGAGTTGATTGCCGAATTGCAGTTGTCTTTGATGAATACCGGATTTGTTTTTGAGGAAACTCAGAAAGACCACGTGGTTATTTCAGGTATTCCAGTTAATATCACTGAAAGCGAAGTTTCGTTAGTTTTGGAACAATTGTTGAGTGATTTGCAGGATGGTATTCCAGAAAGCAGTTTCAGTCAAAATGATACGATTGCCAAATCAATGGCCAAAAGTTTGGCGGTTAAAACAGGAAGTTATTTGACCGAAAAAGAACAGGAAAATTTGGTTAACGGATTGTTTGCGTGTAAAGAGCCTAATGTTTCCCCTTTTCAAAAACCTACTTTCATTACGATGCGTGTGGAAGATATAGATAAAAAATTTGCCCTATGAGAAATGTAACCGAGACTGTTAAACAGTTAATCATTATTAATATTTTGTTTTTTATCGGTACGTTATTGGTATCTGGTCCTGCGTATCAATATTTAGCCTTGTTTTTTCCTGAAAACCCTGCTTTTAAAGCTTGGCAACCCATTACCTATATGTTTATGCACGGCGGATTTATGCATATTTTCTTTAATATGTTTGCGTTGTATTCGTTTGGGTCGGCTTTAGAACTATTTTGGGGAAGTAAGAAGTTCTTGTTTTTCTATATTTCTTGCGGATTGGGTTCTGCCTTGGTACACACAGGAGTGAATTATTATCATTTTCAAGAAGGATTGAATACCTTGTTGTCTAATGGTTTTTCGAAAGCAGAAATTTTGCAATTGCTTAATGAAGGTAAAATAGATACCCGATGGCAAGAATTATTGACTGTGTCTGAATTCCAGAATTTTACAAGCGCCTACATAGGAACTGCTGTTGGTGCTTCGGGAGCGATTTACGGAATCATTGTTGCTTTTGCATTTATGTTTCCTAATGCCGAATTGGCTTTGATGTTTGTGCCTATTCCTATCAAAGCGAAATACTTTGTGCCGGGTTTGGTTTTGGTTGATTTGTATTTAGGGATTTCAGGTAAATCTATTTTTGGCGGCGGCGGAATTGCCCATTTTGCCCACGTAGGAGGTGCTTTATTTGGCTTTATTATTATGTGGTATTGGAAAAAAAATCAGTTCAATTCCAATCGCTGGAATTAGTTGGACACGATTATAAATAGAATAATACATGAGTAGTATACTAGACGATTTAAAAATGCAATATCAACTAGGAGGAGTAGCCTTTAGGCTTATCTTTTGGAATGTGTTGTGTTTTCTAGTTTCATTGTTGTTTTTCTATCAATTTCAGTTGGGGGTTTTCAATTTTCCCAATTGGATTGCATTGACTTCAGATCCAAATGGTTTGATTACAAAACCATGGACTTTGATTAGCTATGCTTTTTTTCATCATGGATTTGGGCATTTGTTTTTTAACATGATGGTGTTGCATTTCTCTAGTATGCTTTTCTTAACTTTTTTTAATTCCAAGCAATTTTTAGGGTTGTATTTGTTAAGTGCTTTGTTTTCAGGGATAGCCTTTGTGGTGGGGTATTATTTTTTGCATTTGAGTTCGGCTATGGTGGGTGCTTCGGGAGCTATTATGGCTATTTTAGTCGCTACCACGACCTATCGCCCTTTAATGACTGTTCGATTACTATTCTTTGGTAACGTCAAATTATGGCATATTACTGCAGTAATTTTGGTCTTGGACTTTATGCAATTCCGAATTGAAAACACCGGTGGACATATTGCGCATCTTGCAGGTGCTTTTTTTGGATTTATTTTTATTAAATTGCTCCAAAATGGAATTGACTTAAGTCGCATTTTAAATAACCCATTTCAAAAATCAAGACGCGCCCCTTTTAAAAAAGTACATAAAAATTACCCCAAATCGGCACCTAAACCGAGTTCAAGAATTGTTGTGAAGGATAAAACGCAACAGCAAATAGACGAGATTTTGGATAAGATTAGCCAATCGGGTTACGATTGTTTGACTCAAGAAGAAAAAGAATTTCTGTTCAAAGCAGGTAAATAATTTCAGATACAACAAGAAGATGAAAAATCTTTCGTGGTTCAATAAAGGGATGTTTCTTTTGAATATAGTGCTGACTGTAGTGACTTTCAGTGCTTATTTGTTGCCCTTTTTAGCCCCTAAAGCTTTTCCGTTGTTATCGGTTTTGACCTTGTTTATGCCTTTGTTTTTTGTTTTTAATGCCTTGTTCTTTTTCTATTGGGGGGTTCAATTTAAAAAACGAATGATTTTATCAGGCTTGGTACTGTTAATGGGGATTACTTTTATTAATAAATTCTATAAATTTTCTGCCAAAGAATTTCCAGAAAGCGAAAAGGATTTCACTGTGATGAGTTATAATGTTCGTTTGCTCAATGTATTCAAATGGATTGATAGAGACGATGTTCCCTCTCAAATTGTGAGTTTTATCAATGATAAAAATCCTGATATTTTGTGTATTCAAGAGTATTCCACTTCGGCAGATATTGATTTGAAGGTGTATCCACACAAATATATTTTAATGGCAGGTGACCAAATTAAAACGGGGCAAGCTATTTTTTCTAAATTTCCTATTATCAATGAAGGGAATATTGTTTTTCCGAATTCGAATAATAATGTAATTTTTGCTGATATCAAAAAAGGAAAAGAAACCATTCGGGTGTACAATATGCATTTGCAATCCATAAAAATTTCACCAGATGTTACCGAAATTAATGATGATATTAATGCAATAAATCAAAGTAAATCGCAAAAGCTTTTTAATCGAATCAGTAAAGCCTTCAAACAACAACAGCAACAAGCGGAATTGTTTAAAGAACACAAAAATGATTGTCAATACCCGTTAATCATCTGCGGTGATATGAATAATAGTGCGTTTTCGTACGTTTACCGAAACATTAAAGGAAAATTAAGAGATAGCTTTGAAGAGGCCGGAAAAGGCTTTGGAGCTACCTATAAGTTTCGCTATTATCCAGCGCGTATCGATTATATTTTTGCTGATGAAAAGATGAAAGTCAAAAAGTTTGAAAGCTTTTCGAATTTTGAAAATTCAGACCATTATCCTATTATGGCGAAACTCTCTTTTGAATAGTTATTTTAGTAGCAGTTGCTGCGATTTCAAATAATCCAAAGCAAACTTTCCTTCGTTAAATACTAAATCCAATACACTAAGATTGTTGATGAAACCAAATTTATCATCAAATACTTGAGTGTAACTTTCAAATTGCGAATGGTCTTTTTTTCCGTTGGCCAAAAAACGAAAATCAGTTAGTTCACCTGAATTGATTTCGTGGAAATATTCTGTTGTAGTCGAATATTCTATTTTCATGCGAAGGCATCGGGTAATCAAATCAAATACTTCTAGATTTAAGTCCATTAAAAACGAGTGTTTTTTCTTGAAAATAGGCAGTAAATCGTCTTCGAAATATTCAAAGAAAGGAGAACTTCTATACGCTGCTTCTAAGGATTTGAAATGCTGTTTTTGCCAATCAAAATCATTTTCAATTTGAATGTCTTTTGTCTTTTGATGGGCTGTTTTAGAATGTTTTACAGGGATATTCAATAGCTGAATTCCATTAGGACTGTAAATATAGGTTCGGTTGCGATTGGTTTGTTTTTGGAAATTATCTTCCATTTCAAAGGTCACTTTCTCGGCTTGAACAATAGCCGCAAAATGACTGATAGAAGGGAAGTAAGTGGGATGAATAAGAATGTTCATGAAAAATGTAGCGATTTTTTAATGTAACAATGTGAAAATGTAAGAATGGTTAAATTGTTACATTTTCACATTGATTAATTGGTTATACTGTTTTCCTTTTCTTCCAAAAATATTCTCCGATGAAATAAGCAACTAAAGCCAATAGGAAAAATTTAAAATACGATTGGGGCTGACCTTCGCCACTAACGGTAGTGAATAATCTATCCCAACGAATTTTTTTCAATCCTTTGGCATTGGAGTCCCAGCTCATCCAAATGAAGATTGGTTTTCCTACAATGTGATTTTCAGGTACATAACCCCAGTAGCGGCTGTCTTCAGAGTTATGACGATTGTCTCCCATCATCCAATAGTAATTTTGTTGGAAGGTGTATGAGGTAGCAATTTTTCCGTTAATTCGAATTTCGTTACCAGTAACTTTTAAATCATTTTTTTCGTAGTCAGTGATAATGGCTTTATAGAAGGGTAATGTCTCTACATTTAAAGCCACTGTTTTTCCTTGTTGTGGAATATAAATAGGTCCAAAATTATCGCGATTCCATTTGTTGATATGTGGAAAAATACCCGGTTCCACTTCTTTTGAAATGATTTTTTGTACCCCAGTAATTCCAGGGATATGTTGTAATCTTTCGGCGTTAGCGGCAGTTAAAGCGGCGATGAATAACGTATCTCTTTTTTCGGCATCCATAAAACCAGCTCCGTCAGTGATGTCCATATCTTTTAGTAGGTATTCAAAATCAATAGGAGTTTTACCATCTAAGGCTACTTTGTAAGAGAATTGAGGTTTTGCTCTTTCTGGCAAAATCAATTCTTTTCCGTTTACAAATACAATTCCGTCTTTGATTTCTAATTGATCTCCAGGAACTCCCACACAACGTTTTACATAGTTCGATTTTTTGTCGATAGGTTTGTCTACTCTCAATCCTGATTGGTCTCTGAATTTGTATACGGTATCGACAGGCCAATTGAATACCACGATATCATTTCGCTCCACAGTTTGAAATCCAGGAATTCTGAAATAAGGTAACTGAGGCCAATTCAGGTACGATTTCTTTTTAGTCAAAGGGATGGTGTCGTGCACCATTGGTAAGGCTACAGTTGTCATAGGAGTTCTTGCTCCGTAGTTCACTTTACTAACAAATAAAAAGTCACCTACCAATAATGATTTTTCCAATGAAGAAGTTGGGATAGTGAATGGCTGAATAAAGTAGGTGTGAACAAAAGTAGCTACCACAATAGCGAAAAGCAATGAGCTGACAGTATCGGCAGTTTTGTTTACAGGTTCAGCACTTCTATCGGCACTATAGTTTAATTTTTGGGTATAACTGACATACGCGATATACAAACCGAAAGTAGCGATTCCTAAGACTTTGTCTAAGGTGGAATTTTTACCAAAACTACCTAAGGTTTCAACCCAGACTACAGGAAATAATATTAGGTTGATAATGGGCAAGAAAAGTAAGATAGTCCACCATGTTGGGCGGCCAATTATTTTGAAAAGTACTATTGCATTGTAAACTGGAATAGCGGCTTCCCAAGCTTTTCTACCGGCACTTACGTACAATTTCCAAGTTCCTATGAAGTGAACTACTTGTATTAGTAAGAAAAAAATAAACCATTGTGATAGTGTCATAATCGTGGCATTTAAGTTCTAAAGTTTAGGATAAACTTTAAGAAATTATTTAAAATTTAATACGTCTTTCATTGTGAAAACTCCTTGTTTGCCAGCCAACCATTCGGCGGCAATTACAGCTCCTAAAGCAAAACCTTCACGGTTGTGAGCGGTATGTTTGATTTCGATGCTGTCCACTTCAGAATTGTAGGTTACGGTATGTGTACCTGGAACATCTGCAATTCGTAAAGCTTCGATATGAATTTCATTGTCAGCAGCTTGGTCTAATGTCCAATTGGTATACTTACTATTTTCAATAACACCTTTAGCCAAAGAAATAGCAGTACCACTTGGCGCGTCTAATTTTTGAGTGTGATGAATTTCTTCCATGTCAACAGAATAGGAAGTGTATGGCGCCATTATTTTGGCTAAATAATCATTCAATTCAAAGAATAAGTTGACCCCTAAGCTAAAATTAGAACTAGAAATAAAGCCTCCCTTTTTTTCATGGCAAAGCGCTATTATTTCGTCATAACGGTCTAGCCAACCTGTTGTTCCAGAAACTACAGGAACATTGGCGTGAAAACAACTAGAGATATTCTCTACAGCCGCCATTGGAACGCTAAAATCAATCGCAACATCTGCATTGGAGAGACCTTCATAAGTATTGAACTCGTCTTTTTTCAAGACAATTTCGTGACCTCTTTCAAGGGCAATTCGTTCAATCACTTTTCCCATTTTTCCGTATCCTAAAAGCGCAATTTTCATTTTTTATATTTTTTAAAAGTCATTTAGAAGTGAATTACATCCTTCTAAAAATTATAATTAAGTGTTAGTCCCACATTTGCTTTAAATGTTACAGCATCGGGATATACCACTGGTTGGAGTGATAAATTTTCGTTTACATTAAATTGTATCAAAGCTGCATCTACGTTGGCATCGATAATGTTCAAGGCATAAAATCCAACAACAAAAAGTGCTGATAAATCACGATTGCGTTGGTAGAATTTTTGTGCTGTAATTAGTCGGTTAGTGTCTAAATAGCTGAATTTATCATCACTATAGCCTTCTAATCTTCGTTTGTAAGCATCTCGATACTGATGGTATTTGTTGTTGCTATCAATATAAAAATAAAGACTGGTTCCAATAGCACCATATACCAAAGGGATTTTCCAGTATTTTTTATTGTAGGCTTGACCTAAACCGGGTAAGACAGCCGAATAAAAAGCGGCTTTTGCAGGGGTTAAAGGGTCAATATTGATCGATTTCAAGCTGTCTTTTGCTGCTTTTTGGGTAACGGTTTTAGCTTGTGCAAAAACGTCGGTGTTTCCCAAAAACAAAAAGAAAATGGCTATGAAAAGAGTTTTATGCACTATCCTTTGATTAATTTGACAATTCTATTGAAGTCTTCTTCAGAGTGAAAAGGAATGGTAATTTTACCCTTGCCATTTCCAGCTACTTTGATGTCCACTTTGGTTCCGAAATAGTCGGTGAATTTATTTTTTTCGCTTGGAGCCACTTCAAAAGAAGCCGATTTAGCTTTAGTGGCTGGTTTTGGTTTCAAGCTGTCTTGATAGCTTTTAACTAAGGCTTCAGTATCGCGAACAGATAAATTTTGGCTTACAATTTTTTGGTAAATATCAGTTTGAACGTCCAAGTCTTCAATGTTGATAATAGCACGACCGTGTCCCATACTGATGAACCCATCGCGAATACCAGTTTGAATGATTGGATCAAGTTTTAACAAACGCAAATAATTGGCAATAGTAGAGCGTTTTTTACCCACACGTTCACTCATTTGCTCCTGAGTTAATTCAATTTCGTCCATCAATCGTTGGTACGAAAGCGCAATTTCAATAGGATCTAAGTCGTGGCGTTGGATGTTTTCCACCAAAGCCATAACCAATGATTCGTTGTCATTAGCAATTCGGATGTAAGCAGGAACCGTTTTTAAACCGACCAAAGCAGAAGCACGCAAACGACGTTCTCCCGAAATTAATTGGTATTTATTAAAGTCTAATTTACGAACAGTAATAGGTTGAATCACCCCCAATTCTTTGATAGAAGTGGCTAATTCTCTTAATGATTCTTCGTTAAAATTGCTTCGAGGTTGGAATGGATTGATTTCAATGGCATCAATTTCTAACTCAATGATGTTTCCAACAACTTTATCGGCGTTTTTATCATGTACTGATTTGATATCGTTTTCTGGATCCTTTAGTAATGCAGATAATCCTCTTCCTAAAGCTTGTTTTTTTATTGCTTTTGCCATACAATTAGTTGCTGTTTTTTTGAATTACTTCTTGAGCTAAATGCAAGTAGTTGGTAGCTCCTTTACTTGTAGCGTCATAATTTATAATGCTTTCGCCAAAACTTGGCGCTTCGCTTAACTTGATATTTCTTTGGATGATGGTTTCGAATACCATATCGTTAAAATGTTTTTGTACTTCTTCTACGACTTGGTTAGACAAGCGTAAACGCGAATCGAACATGGTCAATAATAATCCTTCAATATCCAATTCTGGGTTATGTATTTTTTGAATACTTTTGATGGTATTCAATAATTTTCCTAAACCTTCTAGAGCAAAATATTCGCATTGGATTGGAATGATTACAGAGTCTGATGCGGTTAGGGCGTTCAAAGTCAATAATCCAAGAGAAGGGGCGCAATCGATAATGATAAAATCATAGTCGTCTTTCACGCTTTGCAATGCTTGTTTTAGCATATATTCTCTATTTTCTTTGTCTACCAATTCAATTTCGATGGCAACCAAGTCAATATGAGCTGGGATTATATCTACATTCGGAGCCGAACAACTGATGATGGCTTCTTTTGGCGAATGGCTATGTTCTAAAATTTGGTAGGTACCAATTTCAACTGATTCGACATCAATTCCCAATCCCGAAGTGGCATTGGCTTGAGGATCAGCATCAATTAGTAGTACTTTTTTTTCTAGAACACCCAAGGAAGCGGCAAGATTTACTGATGTAGTGGTCTTTCCAACTCCTCCTTTTTGATTGGCAATAGCAATGATTTTACCCATTTATTTTTTTGAATTTTGAATGGTAAAAATACAATTAATTCTCGTTTCTGAAAATCTATTTTGTTAACATTTGTTACGACTTGATTTGTTGCTATTTGGCAACTCTAAAAAAGGTGTTTTAAGTGTAATGTGAGTTGCTTTTTTGGCTTAATCGTTATCTTATTGGAATAGGTGTAAAATAAAAAATCCCTTTTGCAAAGCAAAAAGGATTTTTGTCGTCCTGTCGGGACAATTTTCGAACCATTTTTTAGGCGATTTGAAGATTTTGGTATCTGAAGATCTTGTTACTCTGAATCGAAACAATTATTAAAATATGTGCTTGTTTTCTGTCATCCAATTGAGCAACATGCTAATCCTCTCCATCCATTTTGTTAATTAAACCTTCTTTCAAGGAATCAAGAAATTTGGTTGGGTTCTTTTTTCTATTTTTTAATTCTAAATAGGTATGGTAAAATTCTCCTAGCTCAATATTGAAGAATTGTTCAAAACAAGTTGAAATAGTTTTTATTTCGATATTGCCGTTATTGATAGCTAGTCGGGTATGTAGTGCGTAAATTAGCTCAATCAGGTCAGTTTTATTAGCTGTCCAATTTAGAGACATCATATTTTGACCTTGATTGATGAAGTCGCCTGCACTCGCTAAATTGTAAAGTTGTTTTTCTATATATATATGAATTAAATCATTTGCGATAATTTTAGCTAACTTATAATCATGTGATGTTGCAAAACTATGATCAGTTTCAAAATAGTAAGTATCTAAACTCAGTTTGATATTATATTCACCCCGTAAAAAATACTTATCGTCAAGATGTGTACTGTTTGTTCTATAATATTTATATAACTCTACATTTTTGTCGTAATATCTTTTAAGGTCAGATATTTGTTCATTATAGTAAGTCTCTTTAATCTGCTTCCCACCATACGGCATTTTTGCTTCAATTTTATAGATAGTATTATAATAGATGAGCTTAGATACAATACTTGGTTTCTGAACCTTAAAAAACAGAATTTCCTGAGATGAATTTTTAAAGCCGTTTTTATGAACAAATTCTTTTAACTTATTCAATTTTTTTACAACTAGTTCGATGCATCGTTCATAAAATACCATCGTACCTTGAGCCTCTAGTGTTAAGGCGCTTAATTCTTCCTCCAAGATTTGAATTGTCTCCTTATAATAATTATCCATAAGTTGCCTAATTAACATCTGAGTCTCTTTGTTAAAAAAAATCCAGACACCATCCAATAGCTGGATATGTCTGGATTTTCTTCAATATCGAAAATTGGACTAATCTATCTATGTGGTTTAATTTTATACCTTAACAAAAACTTTTATCATCGTTTGTCATCTTAATAACAACTGTCTTTTTTTGTATCGTATATCAAAGGGCTTAATCCCCTTAACAGACAACTCTGGGAATGACTGCCTCAGATTTCTGTTAACTAAGTCTGAAATCCGATGGAGAGATTCCCGCTTGCTTCTTAAAAAAACGACTAAACCCTTGTACACTTTCAAAGCCAAGTTCGTAGGCAATTTCAGAAACATCTTTTTTTGTGTAATGGAGCAGCCTTTTAGACTCTAACATAATACGATCGTGAATAGCTTGCAAAGGGGATTTTTCTCCTATCTTTTTAAAAGTATTTGTTATCGTCTTCGGTGATTTATATAATAAGTCGGCATAGTGCGAAACACTATGAAATTCTCTGAAGTTTTTTTCCACCAAAAAGTTGAACTCCCTTACTAGGTCATGCTGTTTGTCGTCAATACATGCCATATCACCTTGCTTTTTATACATTCGTGTGCAAAGGATTAAGATTCGCTTCAATTGCATTTGAAGCATTTCAAGCTGGAGGCTGTCTCTCATTTCCAATTCCATATCAGTAACATCCCAAGCGTCAGCCATAACCATAAGTTCAGGCCCGTCAATCTGCACCACAGGAATTTTGGCAGGAGTATAATATAATATTCCTTTGCATCCTACTTCACTATCATGATTGAGCACGCAATAAAATTCTGAATTAAAGCGCAACATCTTCATGGCGTTGATGTTTTCATACTCCACGTGGTGATGTTGTGA
>JACCDW010567255.1_pt1 | contig 31263 bp, 30 predicted proteins | sample 7449781 | NCBI WGS metagenome assembly JACCDW01 (sample SAMN15323449, study PRJNA562643) | freshwater metagenome | isolation source: river surface water | place: USA:Blue River Watershed | collected 2017-08-18
ACCTAGCATCACCACCGCTGGTTATTGCCTATTCGCTTGCCGGAACAATGGACTTCGACTTCGAGAAGGATCCTCTTGGCCAAGACCAGTCGGGAAACGATGTATTCCTAAGCGACATCTGGCCTACTCCAGACGAGGTGCAGGCAACGATCGACTCCTCGATCAACTCTGAGATGTTCAAGACTCAGTACGCCTCAGTATTCGATGGAGATGAGCGCTGGAGATCGCTACCGACACCGAAGGGATCAATTTTCACCTGGGACGAGAACTCTACCTACGTCAAAAAGGCTCCATACTTCGACGACATGAAGCTAACTCCGGATCCTGTTTCAGACGTTACCGGTGCAAGAGTTCTAGTCAAGCTGGGTGATTCGGTGACCACCGACCACATCTCGCCTGCAGGTTCAATCAAGGCGGACTCACCTGCTGGTAAGTACCTGACAGAGCGTGGCGTCTCACGTGTTGACTTCAACTCCTACGGATCACGACGTGGTAACCACGAAGTCATGATTCGTGGCACCTTTGCAAACATCAGGTTGCGCAACCAGCTGTTGGACAACGTCGAGGGTAGCTACACTCGCGATTTCACCACAGCAGCAGGCGAGCAATCCTTCATCTTTGACGCCTCTGAGAACTACCGCGCCAAGGGTGTCCCACTTGTAGCGCTGGCCGGCAAGGAGTATGGATCGGGATCATCCAGAGACTGGGCGGCTAAGGGCACCAGCCTGTTGGGTATCAAGGTCGTAATCGCCGAGAGTTTCGAGCGAATTCACCGTTCCAACCTGATTGGAATGGGCGTCCTGCCACTGCAGTTCCCGAAGGGACAGACTGCTGACTCACTCGGACTTGACGGCACTGAGGTGTTTGATGTCACCGGAATTGAGAAACTCAATGAAGGCATTACACCGAAGACCGTGAGGGTGGTTGCAAAGCCATCTGAGCACTCTCCTGCAGGAAAGTCGGTAGTTGAGTTTGATGCTGTGGTGCGTATCGACACCCCGGGTGAAGCTGACTACTTCCGCAACGGCGGAATCCTTCAGTACGTCCTCAGATCCCTGGTCGCCTAGGAATCATCTAAATCCGATTAGGGTTTAGTTCATCATGGACATTCTGCGGAGGGTAACGGAGCCCCGAGTTCTTGATCAGCTCTCGAGCGATGAATTGGCGCAGCTCTGCCAGGAGATTCGCGAGTACCTCGTTGAGTCGGTCTCGAAAACCGGTGGTCACCTGGGACCGAATCTTGGCGTTGTGGAGACTACAGTCGCGATTCACCGCGTATTTGATTCCCCTCGCGACTCAATCGTTTGGGACACCGGACACCAGAGCTATGTTCACAAGCTTCTGACGGGTCGTCAGGATTTCTCCAGACTCAGGCAAAAAGACGGGATCGCCGGCTACCCGCAGCGCTCCGAGTCGGAGCATGACATCGTTGAGTCCTCCCACGCGTCCTCTTCGCTTTCCTGGGCCGATGGCATCAGTCGAGCGTTCAAGTCAACCGGCCAAGATCGTCACGTGGTCGCTGTCATCGGTGATGGCGCTCTAACTGGTGGCATGGCCTGGGAGGCCCTGAACAATATCAGTCACGATAACGATCGCAAACTCGTGATCATCGTGAATGACAATGGTCGTTCTTACGCACCAACCATCGGTGGTTTTGCCAAAACCCTGAATGCGATCCGCACCGAAGGTTGGTACAAAAAGGGATATCGCCTCTCCAAGAAACTCTTCTATAAGTTTGGTTACCTCGGCAGGGCAGTCTTCTCCGCTGCTCACGCGGCTGGACACTCACTGGTAACCGAGAATGCCCCGCAGGGCATATTCCCCAACCTCGGCATCAAATACATTGGGCCGATCGACGGCCATGACCTGAGGGCAATGGAGGAAGCTCTTCGTCAGGCAAAGAGCTATGGCGCGCCCGTTATAGTGCATGCCATCACTCAAAAAGGTAAGGGGTACAACCCTGCCCTTGAGGACAAGGCAGATCAGTTCCACGCGGTCGGACAAATAAATCCCGAATCTGGCTTGCCAATCAAGGCCAGCTCTTCAAAATCATGGACTTCGGTTTTTGCGCAAGAGATGGTGGAGCTCGGCGAGAGGAACCCTGACATCGTTGCCATCACTGGCGCGATGCTAATTCCAGTAGGGCTGCACAAGTTCGCGGAGCGATTCCCAGATCGCACCTACGACGTAGGTATAGCCGAGCAGCATGCAGTCGCGTCGGCTGCAGGTATGGCTTATGGCGGACTACACCCGGTGGTTGCGATCTACTCAACTTTCTTGAATAGAGCTTTTGATCAGTTGTTGATGGATGTTGCCCTTCACAAAGCAGGAGTGACGTTTGTCTTAGACCGAGCCGGTATCACGGGTCCAGATGGGGCTTCTCACCACGGAGTCTGGGATCTTTCGATTCTTCAGGTTGTGCCGGGAATCAGGCTTGCCGCACCTAGAGACGAGGCAACTCTCCGCGAGGAGCTGACCGAGGCGGTTGCTATCTCAGATGCACCAACGGTGGTTAGATTCCCAAAGGGCTCTGTCTCCGCAAATCTGCCAGCCGAATACCGCACAGCCGATGGCGTTGATGTCCTCAAACGCTCTGCTAGCAAGGATGTCTTGATTATCTCGGTGGGGCCTTTCGCTCACACGGCCATGAAAGTTGCCGACTTACTGTCGGCTCAGGGAATCGGAACCACGGTTGTCGACCCGCGCTGGATAGTTCCAGTTCAATCGAGCATCGTTGAGATGGCTGCCCAGCATCGCTTGGTAATCACTCTCGAGGATGGGGTTCGAGTTGGTGGCTTTGGTTCCAGGGTGCGTCAGGAACTAAGGGCAAACGGAGTTGACACTGGGCTGAACGAGATTGGTGTGCCAGCAGAGTTCCTCGAACACGCTGAACGCGAGGAGATTCTCGAGAGGCTCGGTCTAACGCCTCAGGCGATAGCGCACGAGATCGTTGCTCAGGTGGTGGGCACAAAGGTGCCACACGCTAAACCGCTTGAGTCTGAGCAAAGCCAGCTTGGATCAGAGGTGCAACTAGGCTGATTTGCCACTTTCTGGCTCCTAGCGATTCAAGCTGAAGCGAAATATCGGCCTCCGGTGCAAAGCAAACCCTACGAAGGTAATCCGGGGTTAGTAGATTCTCAACGGGAATCGCCAGCTCCTCGGCCAGCTTCACGAGAAGCGGTCGAGTAGCTTCTAACCGCTGGAAAGCTTCAGGAAAACGCTTTTCCCAAGACCTGTGGTTAGGTATTCCGTTGCCCCGCTCAGTCGGCTGAATCTCCACGTCTAGTTCACTGGCATGTGATATCGCTTCCCACCAGTTGCTTAGCAATGTGCGGGAGGCTCGACCCTGAAATTCTTTATTACCAGCAAGCTCTGAGCGTGACTTTGGGGGATTGGTCACCGCAGCCATGATCGAGCGATCTGGAATCAGCCTGCCGGGAGCGGTATCAGACTCTCTAGCGATCCTGTCTCGCTCGAGCCAAAGGCTGGCAGCGATCTTAATCTTGTCCAGATCTCGTATCTTGCTGAGCCCCGGAAGGTTGCGCCAGGGCTCGGCAGACTGAGGCTTTGGCCTAAAGCTCAAGAGGTGCTCAAACTCTTCCGCCACGAATGCGAGTTTGCCTGACTCCTCGAGTAGTTTTCTAAGTCTCACCCAAAGCTCAGCCATAACATCTACATCAAGGGCCGCATAGTTAAGCATTTCTTGGTTCAAGGGGCGGAGTGACCAATCCGATGCGCTGTGCTCTTTGGCGAGCTCCAGGTCCAACAACTCTTCACACAGCGAACCAAGCCCTACCCGAGCAAGACCTCCAATGCGCGCTGCAAGCTCGGTGTCGATCAGAGCCTTGGGGTGCAAACCGAGCTCGGCAAGACAGGGCAGGTCCTGAGTGGCAGCATGCAGTAGCCAGGTCTTTTGATTCAATTGCTGAGCCAGGCGAATCTGCCACCCCGAAACGGCCTCCAGGGCAATCGGGTCTATCAGGTAAATCTCGTCAGGGGTTGCGATTTGGATGAGATACGCACGCTGCGAGTAGCGAAAGCCGCTGGCTCGCTCCGCGTCCAAGGAGACCTCTTCGTGCGGCGCCAGCGCATCTAGGAGTTTCTCTAATTCGGCCTCACCGGTGACCTGCGACACCGGAAGCCTGGGAGCATCAAGCCTCAACCAAGCCTCACAACTTTGCTATCTCGCGGTGGCAAACCACTGATCAGCGCGAGCAACTCAATCCAACCGAGCAGGTGTGGCTTTAGGTCGAAGCCAATCGGCGCCCAAGAGGCTCTAATCTCCAACTCGGCATGTTGAGGCTGGGTAATAAGGGACCCGTGGCCGGTTGAAACCACCGTTGTTGTTGTGCCTGCTTCGTGAGCAAATTGAGCACCATTTTGAATCAGTGAATCTCTGAGCCACTCCCAAGGCAGCTGGGATAGATACTCGTCTTTCGCCATATCCAGTTCAATAGGGCTTTTCGCGTAACCGATGATCCGGAACTCTGAGTTCCAACCTTCAGGAGATTGCGGATCACGACAAAAAACGAGCCTGCTGACACCATGGTCTGACTCGGTCTGATGCCTGATCTCTGCCGAGATGGCGAAGGCTTCTGGTGCAATTCCCTTGGGTGATGGAATTTGAGAAAGTTCAATTTCTTCTCGGGTCTCGACCTCGACCAAAGATGCCAGCATGCCCCTGAAGGGTTCATTGATTTCGGATAGGTCGAGCTCCACTCGAAAAAGTTACCCCTAGGCCGCCCCGCAGACCTGCTGCCACGCCGCTATAAGCAGTAAGCGATGTACAGGTCTCTGACCTTGATGGCGTGCCGCTGCCGAATACCATTTTCCAGACAGAAAGCCTCGATGCCGGATTTGAATTGACTACTTATCCAAACGCCAAATCCAAGCTGTCGAAGTATCGGAATCAGGGTCTGAGCACCAAACTCCAGGTGGATGTGTTGATACTTGTTCATCAGCTGAAGAATCTCTCCACTTAGTGACTGCTGCTCACCCATAAAGGACAAGAATCTGGGGGAGTCTTCGAAGCCTGATGGCGCAACCAACGGACTCCTTGAGAACACAGCAAGGTCCGCACTCCTGGGCATTCGGTATTGCTCCGCTCGATAGGTAGCGCCGCCGGTAACTACCAGGCCGACTCGCGAGCGAAGAGCCCTTAGCCACATCAGATCGGCCTCTCCACCTAGAAGTTTTGAGCTTCCGTTTTGGTCTAGGGTTGAGCCGCTTGCGTCTACCACGAGACTCGATGTAAGGCGCTGGCCAGCGAGGATTGCGAGCAGGTAATTCTCACTCACCACCACCTGGCCAAGTGGATCACTGAGCTGTAGCAAGCTCCCGAGTCTTTCGTTTGATTCGGGTCAGCATTCCGCGCATTCCCCTGACTCGCAGCGGTGAAATAAGTTGATCAAGACCGAGTTCAGTGGGGAAATCATCGGAGACCGCGAGAATTTCCTCCGCACTCAACCCATTGAGCGCGGAGTTTAGAGCCGATGCAAAACCCCGAGTGGTCGGTGCCTCTTTTGGTGCAGAAAAGTGCAGGTCGACTTTGGTGGCAGTTCCCTCCACGGCGATGAAAACCGGGGCCTGACACTCTTCCACCCGCTCCAATAGTTCGGGATTTTCTCCGAATCTCGGATCCAGTTCGGGCAGTGCATCAGCGTACTCAAGCAGCATCTGAAGCCGATCGTTTCCAGTCATCGACTGGAAGTCATCGACTACAGCACTGACCCTTTCGTGCACTATGCCAGGACTCCAGCCTCTTGGCCCTGAACAATCGGAACGCCAACTAGGTTGCCCCACTCAGTCCAGCTGCCGTCGTAGTTTCTAACGTTCTCGACACCGATCAGGTACTTCAGGGCAAACCAGGTGAGCGACGAGCGCTCTCCGATGCGGCAGTAGGTAATAAATGGCTGGTTCTTTTGGAAACCGGTCTCGTCAAAAAGTACTTCCTTTAGGCCCTCAACACTCTTGAAGGTTCCATCTTCCTGAACGCACTTACCCCATGGCACGTTTTTGGCTGATGGGATGTGGCCGGCCCGAGCAGCACCCTCATTCGGATAGTCCGGCATGTGCAGGCGCTCACCGGTGTACTCAGGATTGGAGCGAATGTCAACGATCGGGTTGCCGGCGTGACGGAGTACGTCATCGCGGAACGCGCGAATCTCAGTGTCCTTGCGCTGCACCACAGGATAATCGCCGGCAGCAAGCACAGGTAGGTCCTTGGTCAACTCTCGACCCTCGGCGATCCACTTTGCACGACCACCATCAAGGAGCCGAACGTCCTCGTGGCCAAAGAGTTTGAAGACCCAAAATGCGTAAGCTGCCCACCAGTTTGACTTATCTCCGTAGAGCACCACAGTGTCAGTGCGAGAGATTCCCTTGCGCTGCATTAGGGCCGCAAACCCAGAACCATCTAGGTAGTCACGGCGAACAGGGTCGTTGAGCTCGGTGTGCCAATCAAGCTTTACGGCACCAGGAATGTGACCCGTGTCATAAAGCAGAATGTCCTCGTTTGATTCAACAATGCGCACGCTGGCTGAATTCTCCGCTAGCCAGTCGGTAGTTACCAATACCTCTGGGTGGGCATAACCTGCGAACTTGTCTGACACCTGATCTCCTAAAGATTGTCTATGCTTGCTCCGACAAAGGAGCCTTAGTGTTAGAACCGAGTAAAAACCAACCAAATTCCTTGGTTGGCGTGGTTCCAACTACGGCTACAGAAGAGCTTATTCGACAGCTGGTACCCCCGCCTGAGTTTGTGAAAGCCAGGTTTGAGAATTACCGGCCGGACCCCCAGTTTCCGTCGCAACAGCAGGCGGTTGAGAAATCGAAACAATTCGTAACTGGCCCCAGTCGCAAACTCTTTTCCCGCCAGGAGGCAATACCTGGAATCTATCTGGATGGTGGGTTCGGTGTTGGTAAGACCCACTTGCTCGCTTCCATCTATCACGCCTTTAGTGGCCGCAAAGCATTCGGAAGCTTTCTCGAATACACCAGCCTGGTCGGCTATCTAGGTTTTGCCCAAGCTGTTGCAAGTTTCTCTGGCTATGCGCTGTTGTGCATTGACGAGTTTGAACTCGATGACCCAGGTGACACCATGCTGATGTCGAGGTTTCTAAAGGAGCTCAGTGAGAAGGGTGTTCGCTTCGCAGCTACCTCGAACACCCCGCCCAATGCCCTTGGTCAGGGGCGGTTTGCTGCCGAGGACTTCAAGCGCGAGATCCAGGGGCTGGGGGAGCGTTTTGAGATTGTCAGTGTCGATGGTGAGGACTATCGCCATCGAGACAGCAACCAAGACTCCCGCAATCTCTCTGAGCTAGAGCTTCGAGATTGGATCGGGTATCAAGAAGACGGCTTCCTCGAGAACTTCGACGAATTGTTGTCACATCTAGGCACACTCCACCCAACAAAGTTTCGCAAGCTCATTGATCAGGTTGGCGCATTAGCGATTATGAATCTGCACCAGCTGGAAGACCAGGTTGCAGCGCTTCGACTGGTGAGTTTTGTAGATCGCCTCTACGAGCAACAGGTGCCGCTTCGAACCTCAGGCAGTGTGTCAGCTACGAAAGTGTTCTCTGAGTCGATGATTGCGGGCGGTTACCGCAAGAAGTACCTGAGAGCGGTGTCACGAATCGGAGCGCTCTGCGAGCTTTACTGATCTAGCAAGTCGTCTGTAGTGCCTACCGCGAAGACTCGCTAGCAAGCCACCAATTGTCATTGAGATCAGGCTTCCGAGAATCACGGCCAATGTTGCCTCGGCCAACACCTCTGGGTTTTGCTCAAATGAGAGCTTGGTCATAAGAAGTGAAACGGTAAAGCCCACGCCTGCGATTGCCGCAACCGCGATGAAGTCGAGCAGCTTCAAATCAAGCCGGTCAGTTTGGCTAACCATGCGGTTGGCAAGGTAGGCAAGCGAGGTGATGCCGATTATTTTTCCAACCGGCAGGGCGATTGCGATGGCCGGGAAGACCAGCGAAATCTCTGAATCAAATTGTGGTAGCGCGATCCCCACGGCGAAGAAAGCGAATATCGGCAATGAGAAAGTGTTGGTAAAAGGCTGGAGTTTCGCTGTCAAGCTGTGCGCCTTTGACGCTGGGATTAGCAACCCAAGTGCGACTCCGGCGATAGTTGCGTGGACACCCGACTGATAGACCGCGTACCAAAGCAACAGGAAGGTGATCAATCGAATCAAGTTGATTGGTAGCCGCTTGATTCGCTCCGCGATGCTGTGTGCAGCAGCGATTACTAGTGCGACCAGAAGCCACTCTGCCTTGACATCGGTTGTGTAAAAGATGGCAATGATTGTGATTGCAACTAGGTCGTCAAAAATCGCCAGGGCGAGAAGGAAGACCCTTGCAGCCTTGGGCATTCGCGAACCAAACACGGCGAGAATTCCAAGTGCGAATGCTATGTCGGTTGCGGTAGGAATGGGCCAACCGGTAACCAATTCGGTTCCCCAGGTGAAGCTCAGATAAATAGCCGCTGGAACCACCACGCCGCCTATGCCACCGAGAACTGGCACGAGGGCGGTCTTTACCTTGCTAAGGACACCAAGCCGCAATTCGTACTTGAGCTCGAGGCCTGCAACCAGGAAAAACACGGCTAATAGCAGGTCCGACACCCAGTGCTCTATAGAAAGTTTCAGACCAAAGGCATCGGGTCCAACGTAGGTGTGTTTGAAATCGAGAAAACTAGCTCCGATAGGGGAGTTGGCAACAACCAGGCCCATGACGGCTGCTGCCAGTAGCAGCAATGCCGCAGAACGATCGCTTTTCATTTCACTCCTGAGGGTTCTGAAACAAAACCGTAACCCAAACCCGAATCTGTAACGAGGCTGAAACTTTTTGCGCCCCTCACCGAAACCAATGTCTCGAATGATTGTCCCATGGCCGCGGCAGGGTGAGCCATTTTTCGACTATTCAGTGAGGTGAAGATGTTAGGTACCGGTGAACTAGCGTTCGCAGTTTTATCGACTGCGTTGGTGCTGCTAATGACCCCAGGTTTGGCCTTTTTCTATGGCGGCCTGGTAAAGGCTAAATCCGTAGTGAGCATGATGATGATGAGCTTTGGCTCGTTAGCGTTGGTTGGAACCCTTTGGGTTCTCTATGGCTACAGCATGTCCGCGGTTGAGAATCCAACGGATTTCAGCGGTAACCCCTTAACCCACTTCGGGCTTGCGAGCCTAGACAACGAAGGCTTGGTGGGGGCGGCCTATGGCGCCACCTTCGCGATCATCACAGTAGCCCTAATCTCGGGCTCTATCGCTGACCGAGCAAGATTTGGCGCTTGGTTGGTATTCGCAGGCATCTGGGCAACCGTTTCCTACTTCCCAGTCGCAGCCTGGGTCTGGGGAGGCGGATGGATCATGGAGCTTGGAACCTGGCTAAACATGCCAGATGTGATCGACTACGCAGGTGGTACCGCAGTGCACATCAATGCAGGTGCAGCCGCACTGGCACTAGCGCTGGTCCTTGGAAAACGTTTCGGGTTCGCAAAGGGAATCATGCAGCCGCACAACGTTCCTCTGGTTCTTCTAGGCGCAGCCCTACTTTGGTTTGGATGGTTCGGGTTCAACGTTGGTGCTGAGTTCCTAAACGGAATGGAGAACGCTGGTCTCATCACAGTGAACACACTCGGTGCAACTTCATCCGCAATCCTCGGGTGGCTATTTGTTGAGAAGCTCAAGGAGGGTAAGGCAACGTCAATTGGTGCTGCATCGGGTGCGGTAGCCGGTCTGGTTGCGATTACTCCGGCCTGTGCGAGCATCACCCCCGGCTATGCGCTGCTACTGGGAGTTATCGCCGGAGCATTGAGTGCACTAGCTGTTGAGTTGAAGTTCAAGCTCGGTTACGACGACTCCCTCGACGTGGTCGGTATTCACTTGGCTGCTGGACTGATCGGAACGCTGTACCTCGGCTTCTTCGCAACCGACACCGGTCTGTTCACCGGAGGAGACTTCGGCCAGTTGATTGTTCAGGCAATCGCAGCCTTCGGAGTCCTGATCTATGGATTCGTTGCAGCGCTGGTAATCGGACTAGCAATCGACAAGACCATCGGCTTCCGAGTCAAGTCTGAAGACGAGATTGCCGGTGTGGACCTGGTTGTCCACGGCGAGGCAGCCTACAGTTTCGGCCAGGATCCAGCTGGACGGTAACTTCAAACCGAGGGGCGGTGGGAGAAATCCCACCGCTTTTCGCTTTTTTGACAAGGTTTCGGTTTTATGTGGCATAATTTTCAAGTTCTCTGTCGAGAGCAGTGCGGATGTAGCGCAGTTGGTAGCGCATCACCTTGCCAAGGTGAGGGTCGCGAGTTCGAGTCTCGTCATCCGCTCTCAGACACCTGAACGGTGGAGTGGCCGAGAGGCGAGGCAGCGGCCTGCAAAGCCGTGTACACGGGTTCGAATCCCGTCTTCACCTCTCACCACAGAACATGGGCGATTGGCGCAGTGGTAGCGCGCTTCCCTGACACGGAAGAGGTCACTGGTTCGAACCCAGTATCGCCCACCATTCATCACTAATTCAGCGGACGTTGGCTGTAACTTCACTCCCAGCAAATCGCTGGTTCATGTATGCAGTCCTGGCGTTTGGCCATGAAACGCACGCCTAAGTCTTGAGCCGGATCCCTAGCGGTCGCCGCAATCCTGCTGACGGGTAGCCACTGCCGGCCTGCAGCGTTGATTACGCTGCTCCCGACCCACCCGAGGTTATTGAAGTTACTCCGGCTACCGGGGGTCTCAAAGTTGTTTGGAAGCAAGTTCCCGCTACGCCCAAGGTGAGCCTTTACATAGTAAGCGGCGGCCAGGGAAGCTGCCCAGTCATGGTGCCAGCATCGCAGACCAGTGCTGTTCTCCTGTTCTATCGATGACAGACGTCGACGCAACCGTCCAAGCCGTGAATGAGTATGGGCTCTCTCCTGAGCGAAGCTTCGGCCTACTGGTTGCTCCAAAGACCAAAGCAAGCTCACACCTGAAGTCCGTTCAGCTTCTCCAATTTTCAGAGTTCCACGGAGCTCTTGTGGGAACTTCTTCAATCTTTGGTGCCGACGGACTTGCAGGACAGTTCGCTCTCAAGCGCACAATCGTGCCTGCAACAATTGCACTATCCAGTGGCGACAACTTCGGTGCAGCGCCACCTATTTCATCACAATTCGAAGAGCTTCCGACGATCAAAGCACTGAATGCACTCACGTTGGATGTCTCGAATCTTGGTAATCACTAGCACGACCGGAACCTCGAGCACCTGCGCTCTATGATCAAAGCCTCAAACTTTCAGTGAGTCGCAAGCAACTATTCCTCACTTGCAGGATTGAAGGTCTCAAACACCAAGTCTGCTAAATCGTTCACAATTCTGAAAAGAGGTGGGGTGAACATTGGAGTGATTGGCGTCAACACCACTCAAACCAAGGAACAGGTGTTCCCAGGCAACCTCGCCTTCAAAGCCAATGGCAAGACTCTCGAAATCAAAATATCTGATTCGAGAGAGAGAGAATTCAATCAGCTGTAACCGCAGTAAAGAAGGCTGGGGCAGACGTAGTAGTCGCCCTAATTCATGAGGGGTTCAGTCAAACAAGCAACGGGAAAGCGACTGGAAAACTCATTGACTACGCCCGATCATTGACTGGGGTCTCGGCCATCTATGGAGGACAGTCGCACCTCTTCTACAACGCAGTTGTGAACGGTGTAACGGTTGCCCAGACCAAGAACGCAGTTGCAAAGTACACACGAACAGCCCCTTCCGCTTGTACTTAGAAGGACCTTGGGGAATTCGGGGCATTGTAAGCCCTCTAATGAGACTTGCTTTCACTGCACTTGCACAACTATGACCTTCTTGGAACATCAGCGACCGCACAAATGTTTGCACATTAAATCCTCTTGATTTCACCCGGCAAACAGTTTGGAAAACGATTCAGACTTCGGCGTGTCACAAGCGTTTTGGTTTTCCAATTCGAAGTATGTTGAGGATCCTGGGTCGCTCACTGGTAGGACCCGTAGATGGGTGCCGGGTAAACAGTATCGGAACTACCACCGTTAAGACCGTTCTAATGGGCTACTAAGACAATCCGGTTCAGAAGAGGTGCGGGCTCAATTTTTCTCAAACAACTTCTACACGGCTTTGCCGTGCCCAAATCGAGAGATAAACATGGATTGTATGTAAAACCAAAGGGCCTGGCTAACACTCACACTGAAAATCAACCCGGGCATGACATTCATCCAACTGCACGGCATTAATCCTGCTGGCAAATGTACGTGCGGCGAAAATCGCGATGATGCTAAGGATGTGGGAAAACACCCAGCCGGCTCATGAACCAAGATGGCAACAGATGACGTTCAGACCATCGTGGGTTGGTTTCGTGACAACCCCAAATTCGACCCAGGGTTTGCCTGCCTGCTCTCCGGCATTGTGGCAGTTGACAAAGATCCTCAAAGTGGAGGGGGCTTGTCTATCACAACGCTGGATGAGGCGAGCGGGTATTCGCTCGTTGAAATCGTGACAGCCATAACCGGCGAATCTGTCATCAAGGGTAAGGCCCTACGGGGTCCCCACCTGTTACACAAGTGCGATCTAAATGAGGATTTCTTTGGCAACCTGAAGGCGCAAAAGATCCCGAGCATCGACATCAAGCACAAAGTTCACATAGTTATTGCGCCAACAAAGCACTTCTCAGGAGTCACTTATGGTTTTGAACCTGGTATGGCTCTTTAGGAGCGTGAGATTGCTCAAGCCCCTGAGGAATTGCTGGCCTTGCTTCGACAGTTAGCCCCAAAGCCACGACCGCTTCCGATGAAGAAAACTAGTGACCCCTGCCCCGCAAGCCAAATCGACTTTTCTGAACTGGTGCATGCAGCAGCGAAGGTCGATACTCGAAAAATGGTTCAGTCCGGTTTGCCTGAGGAAGAGCGGGCCGTGCAGGTTTACAGACTCACGTGCGCCCTTGCTCACAGGTTCGGCACCGACACTTTGTTTGCGACTAGATTTTGGTCACTTGTTTGGTCACTTGTTTCAGTGACTCCGATGCCACTCAATACCATTTCTTGGTGGCCAGTAGCGCGCCAAAGCTCAATCTCACGTTTGCCCATTAGCGTCATGATTCGCTATTATCGGCCTATGGCGATTATAGAAACACATGAGCATGAGCTGGACCCAGCAGCTGCGCTTTTTCACTCATTGAGTGACACAACTCGGTTAAGTATTGTCAAGCGAATGGCTCACGGCGAACTTCGGGTGCGGGACCTTACAGTCGCCCTCGGATTGGCCCAATCAACAGTTTCAGCTCACATCGCATGCCTGAGGGATTGTCAACTCGTTCAAGGGCGAAATGAAGGGCGAAGCGTCTACTACTCGTTGACAAACCCAGAGCTAATGGAAATGCTCGCCAAGGCCGAAATTCTCTTAGCTGCCACCGGCAACGCCGTCGGTCTTTGCCCTAACTACGGAATCGAAACTCTTGAACACCAAATCAAGGGGATTGAAAAGCGATGAGTGAATACTGCCGTTCAAGTGACGAATCCAAGCCTGTCGTTGACATTTCGAAAAGTGTCACGCGTTTCGGGCTTTGGCAGGTTAGTGAAATACGCGCCGCAAGTCTCTCGGGAATTCTGCTTCTCGTCGCGTGGGTTGTGCAGGATGTCTATGAATCAGCTGATCTCTCGCTGATTTTGAACCTCGTGGCACTTGTGATTGCCGCCTGGACTTTCGTTCCCTCGACAATCCGAAAACTTCGGCGCCTCAAAATCGGAGTAGGCGCGCTTATGACTATTGCCGCTGTAGGTGCCTTAGCGCTTGGTCAAGTGAAGGAAGCAGCACTTCTATGTTTCCTCTACGCCATCGCAGAAGGGCTGGAGGAATATTCGATTACGAAGACTCGTCGAGGGTTGAGAGCGCTTCTTGACCTTGTCCCGCCTGTTGCGACAATCCTACGTAACGGCGTTGAAGAGAAAATCTCGCCTACAGAGTTGGTGCCGGGTGATCGTGTTTTGGTACGACCCGGCGAGAGGTTTGCTGCTGACTGCCTCATCCTTACAGGCAGAACTTCGCTTGATACATCGGCCTTGACTGGCGAGTCGATGCCGATAGAGGCAGGTCCCGGTGCTCAAGTCTATGCCGGCACAATCAATGGCACAGGTCCAATCGAAGCTGAGGTGACAACAACCGCGGAAAATAACTCCCTCGCCAAAATCGTGCAAATTGTCGAAACAGAGCAAGCACGAAAAGGCCCCAGCCAAAGGCTTGCAGACTCGATTGCCAGCAAGTTAGTTCCCGGAGTCCTGGTGCTTTCAGTGCTCATCGTCCTTTATGGATTCCTTGTTGGTGAGCCAATCCTTTGGTTTGAACGTGCACTTGTTGTGCTTGTTGCTGCGACGCCTTGTGCGCTTGCTATGTCTGTGCCAATCACCGTCGTTACAGCTGTCGGAGCTGCCTCAAAGTTAGGCGCTCTCGTTAAGGGAGGTGCTGCGCTAGAAACGCTTGGGAAGATTCGCACACTCGCCTTTGACAAGACCGGCACTCTCACCCGCAACAAACCGACAGTCATCGAAGTCGTCGCAGTAGACTCCTCAACGAAGGAATACGTGCTTTCGCTCGCCGCAGGACTCGAATCGCGAAGCGAACATCCCCTGGCCAAAGCAGTCACCTCAGCAGCTCAAGACTTTATTGAAGTTTCGGATGTCGTGAGTACACCGGGGGCAGGCATAGAAGGAGAGCACTCGGGAAGACTTGCTCGCTTAGGAAAACCCGGATGGATTGATGCCGGACCATTGACGGAAACAATCGTCCGCATGCAACAAATGGGGGCAACTGCTGTTCTCGTTGAAGAAGCAGGTGTCGTTATCGGGGCAATCGCCGTCAGGGATGAGCTGCGAAATGAAGCCAAAGATGTCATCAGTCACCTGATCGCCGACGGCTATCGGGCTGTAATGCTAACGGGTGACAACGTGATCACGGCAACGGCATTGGGTCACGCAGTCGGAATTACCGAGATTCATGCTGACCTTCGTCCTGAAGACAAGGCAGACATCATCCGGGCGCTTCGGTCAAGCGAACCAACAGCAATGGTTGGAGATGGGGTCAACGATGCACCTGCTCTCGCAACATCGAACCTAGGGATAGCGATGGGTGCGATGGGTGCCGATGTCGCGATAGAGACTGCAGACGTCGCGCTCATGGGAGAAAGCCTCCAGAGCCTCGCTCAAGTTCTTGACCATGCACGCAGGACGCGAACGATCATGTTCCAAAATCTTAGCTTGTCTTTGCTGCTGATCGTGGCACTCATCCCGCTTGCGGTCTTCGGCGTCCTTGGACTGGCAACCGTGGTACTCATGCATGAAGTCGCGGAGATTTTCGTTATTGCAAACGGCCTCAGGGCGGGACGACTTTTGAAACACCGTTGACGTAGGGTCTCCCGGGTCGTGGCCCCCACTACCCCTGGAACTCGGCAAGCTCTTCGAGAAGCACAGATTTTGGCTTGGCTCCAACAATGCTCTTGACGATTTTGCCACCGACATAGACATTCCTGGTTGGGATGCTCGCAACACCGGCAGCGGTGGCTGCCTCGATGTTCTAGTCAGCGTAACCTTGGCGATGGTGAACTTGTCGGCGTACTCGGCAACAAGTTCGTTCAGGATTGTTGCCAATGCGCGGCAAGGCACAAACCACAGAGTGCATAAGTCAACGACAACGAGTTTGTGCTCTGGTTGACCAACTTGTCGAAAGTTTCGTCAGCGATTTCGATAGCGTGCTCGCTGATGCGTTCTCCTTATGGTGGGTTAGCCAACGCTCTGCGTCCAACGCGGCCGAACAGCCATTACCGACTGCCATTCCCAGATTCCACGACAACTTTGTGAAGCCGTCTGAAAGTTTGAGTGCTGTCGTTGGAAAAGTCCAAAGGCAATCGCGCCGAGTAAGTAAATCCAAGCCATGAGAAATGGCTAATCGTTGAATCATCGATGCTTGAAATGACAAAACCCTCTGACTTCGCAGAGGGTTTTTCACTATCTCACGGTCAATAGGCTCTGGAAAATAGCCCTGGCTATTTCTTAGCTTTTCGAACGTTAGAAACAATAAGCCAGAACAACAACACGATTACAAGAGTGAAGCCTGTTATAGAAATCCAGAGCGGTCCATCTGTCAACATCGAGTTCAAACCAGCCGCTCCGGCAAGGGCAAGGAGGAAGGACTGCCAGAAAGTAAGGCTTAGTTTCACGGTGGCCTTGCCTTCAGTGCTGAACTCTGAATCACCGCTGTTCTGCATGCGAATATCCTTTTTCGAATCTGAAATTAGGCAAGAGACATAGTGGTTGAAGATGAACATAAGTCTCAGAACGATCTGGGCTTCTTCGCTGCGGAGAAAACCAGGAACGCACCACGCGCCTTCTTCTCAACCATGGCCTCGAAGTCGATTTCGGAAACACGTTTGTCTGCCAACTCGACATCTGAGGGGTGTTTGGTGACTCACATGGGAGTTGTATGTCGATTAGTAGAAAAACGAAGCCTTTTTTTGATTTTGTTTCACTCAAATCCGAATGGAAGAAAGTGAAGAGATGAACGAGGAAAAGAAAGAGAAGAAGTTTCGGGAGATATCTAACTGGGCTGAGTTGAGAGACTCCTGGACCCCGCTAGCGGCTCGATTATCTAGAACGCTGGCACGGTTGGACGCCTCCGACTGGTGTTGGTCTGGAATTTGTTCTGCTTTGTGCAGGGCTTTTCCTTCTGAGTCTGGCCTGGAGGAACTTGGTTCGTTAGCCAAATGCCCCTGATGAAAGTCAGGGGCATTTCTCATCTGCGCAGAGAATATGAGGAACGCCCTACACGCCAATTGTTCACCGCTCGCTTCGAAGAAGATTTCTGAACTCCGTTTCTACGCCATCTCTGCGGCAATAGCCATCCGAAGTTCCCCTTTTCCCGATTGAATCTGCGAAAACTGCGGGACACTCACAAGTGCCGCAAGCGATAAATCGCGTAAGGATTAGAGTGCTTCCGAGGAAAGGGAGTATCAGATGACTGCTGAGGATGTCCATCCACCTGCTCGCAGACGCCTCCGCAGCGCAGTGAGACCGGATGGTTATGAACTGTGGACTATAGACACCGACCAGTACAAACCCCTTCGGGAACTTATCCTGAAAAACGTTGCGGAACTCGACACAGGTGAAGGCGTTTTCATTAAGGATTTGATTCTGATTGCCGAAGATGAACTGACGGGCCACCCTTTGTTCACGAGCGGAAGGTTTACGAACTGGATTCGCTTTATGAAGGTAGATCTAGAAGTTGAGGGAATCTTGGAGCGCGTCGGTAAGAGTTCCCCACAAAGAGTCAGGCTGACCAAAATCAAAAAAGCATAGATTCAGGTAACTCCGCAGACTTCAGCACCGAAACAAAAACTCCTCATCAGAAGAGGCATCAAGGCTCTAAATCAAGGGAATGCCTGGCGACGAGGGGGAAATCGAACCGTGCGAGGGATAGGGTTGGATTTATGCCTGAGAGCGCTCCAAATTGTTCTTGAAATTACCTCGCCGTCTACGCCACTCTTCAACCCAGGGGACCTAAGGAACACATCCTCGCTAATCTTGGCGGCAGTGGAACTGATGGTTTTGTTAGAGGAACCCTGGAGCAATCCGGCTGGGGAGCCAAGGTGGGATTTCCTGGAATTCCACTCTCTGATCAAGAAGATTCGATTCCTGTGAAGTTGTTTCAATCCCCCAAGCTTGAAGCTTTTTGGGATCATCTAGATGAATTTTGGGCAGAACAGTACATCCGACAAACCTGTGTAGTTGAAACCAAACATGGATTGGTACCTGCTTCTATTTACTCTCTGGCTTGACAACTCGCACAATCAGCAAAAACTCTCTCTCAAAAGAGCCTTTTGAGGCTCAAAAAAAAGAAACTTACTGGAGGAGAATGGGGAATTCGAACTCAAGTGTGCATCTATACCAAGGCGAACAAGGTTCTTGGTTCCGCGGTAACGCTCGCTAGGCGCACCGATGCTCCACTGGTCCAGCGCGACGCCAAAGTTACAGCCATGGTTGCTGAGTACAAATCGCAGTTGACTGCGAAGATGGATGTGAAAATTGGAACCGTCGCAAGCAGGGCTCCTCGTGGGGGGTCGCCCGCAGTAGAGAGAAGTGGGGAGCAGGCATTCGGTTCCTGGCTTGCAGACTATGTCAAGGGTAAGTACAAAACTGATCTGGTCCTTCTCAACGGAGGCGGTATCCGAGACACTTTCCCTGCAACAACTTATGTTCCAGCAGACACTAGCCTCAGCAGACCAACTAGCAGCGCTTCCGTGACCGGACCATTTGATGTGGTTCTCGGCGACGTGTACACGGTGAATCCGTTCGGAAACAACTACGCCACCACCACGATCACGGGAGCTCAGCTATGGGCCGCGCTGGAGAACGGTGTATCCAATTACCCAACCGATGGTCGGTTCCCACAGGTCGGTGGTTTCAAATTCACAGCTGATGTAACCAAGCCCAAGGGTGAAAGAGTCACGGCTGTGACGCTGACAAATGGAACGCCGATTGCAAGGGACTCCAAGGTATTCACCATCACAACTTTGGACTTCCTTGCCTACGGTGGAGACGGTTACACCCAATTCGATGTAACCAAGCTCCAGATTCGCGATCGCGACGCAGAAGTTGTCGCCGAAGCGCTGCGTGCCGACCAAGCCGCGGGGAAGACTACCGTGATGGCTACAGATGGCCGCATCACAATCATCAAGTAAGTACTAGAGTTCAGAGCCCCCGGGGATAGCCTCGGGGGTTCTGAACTTTCTTGAGCATTAGGCCTCGAGCTTCAAGGTCTTGGCGGTGGAAGCCAAGACTTTCTTGGCAAGTGCCGCGTCGGAGTTCAGCTTCTTGCCGTAAGTCGGGATGAGCTTGGTGAGCGGTTTTTCGAACTGTGCAAAGTGATCGGGGTAGAAGCGCTGCATCACATCGAGCATCACACTCACGCTGACTGAAGCGCCTGGAGATGCCCCCAATAGTCCAGCGATTGAGTGATCTTGAGCGGCAATCACCTCAGTTCCAAACTGAAGTGTGCCACCACCCTTGACCGGTTTGATGACCTGAGCACGCTGACCGGCCTCATAGAGCTCCCAGCCCTGTAAATCTGAGCTCGGGATGAAATCTCTAAGCGAAAGCAGTTTCTGTTTCTTCGACTTCAGAATCTCTGAGATCAAATACTGGACCAGCGAGAAGTTCTTCAGCGCAACCGACAGATACGGAATCACGTTGGCGGGCCTCACAGAGAGCGGGAGGTCGAGCAATGATCCAGACTTCAAAAACTTAGGGTTCAAACCTGCAAAAGGTCCAAACAACAGGGAGGTCTTTCCGTCAACAACTCGGGTGTCAAGGTGAGGCACGGACATTGGGGGTGCCCCGACGGCTGACTGGGAGTAGACCTTGGCATGGTGCCTTGCGACTATCTCGGGATTGTCGGTTCTGAGGAAGTGACCACTTACGGGGAAGGTGCCGTAGCCCTTGATTTCAGGGATGCCGGCATTTTGAAGGAGCTTGAGTGCCCAGCCACCTGCGCCAACAAAAACCTTCTCGGCTCTGATGTCAAGTCGGCCCTGCTTTGATTTGGAGGTCACGCGCCAGTGCCTGTCGTGATACTGGTAGAGCTTGGTCACCTCGGTACCGGTATGAATCTCAACACCCTGAGTCTCCAACCAAGAAATCATTTGCGAAGTGATTGCGCCATAGTCAACGTCAGTGCCCTGCTCAATGTAGGTCGCAGCGTATTCACCGTCTTCTCGACCCTCGGCGATGAGAGGCGCCCACTTACCTATGGTCTTGAGATCCTCTGAGTACTGAAGCCCTGAGAAAAGCGGCTGATCCTTCAGTGCTTTGTGTCTTCGCTTGAGGTAGTCGACATCCTTTGAGCCAGTGACAAAAGTCATGTGTGGCACGGTACGGATGAAGGTCTCCGGTGACCCGAGAATTCCCTCTTGCACCAGGGATGACCAAAACTGCCTTGAAACCTGAAACTGCTCGTTGATGGCTATTGCCTTTGAAGCATCGGGTAGTGAACCGTCCTTGCTGTCAGGCATGTAGTTGAGTTCACAAAGAGCAGCGTGACCGGTGCCGGCGTTGTTCCAAGGGTTTGAGCTCTCGAGAGCTACCTGGGGAAGTCGTTCGAAAAGGACGATCCGAGCTTCGGGGTTGGTTTTTTTGATGAGGACACCAAGGGTGGCACTCATAATGCCGCCACCGATAAGCGCTACGTCGAAGCTCTCTACATTTGACACAAGTGATAAGGGTAATGCCTAGGCGAGGATAGTCACACCCAAAAGTGCACCAATCCCATAGGAGACAACCATGGTGAGAACACTCACCACGACGTTTCTAAAAATCGCTCTTCTTCGCGAAGAGCCGCCGCGCTCAGCCGCCCACCAACCCGTCAGTGCCAAAGCGATTACCACCGCAATAACAGTCACGGGTACTCGGTTCTCCTGCCACGGACCTAGAACCGCCAGCAGAGGTAGCAGGCCGCCACTGGAGAATGCAAGGAATGAAGCCCAGGCAGCGGTCCATGGACTTGCTGCAATCTCAAGATTGTGTCTACCGAATGCGATCTCAGCATCTTTCTGAGCGCTTACCGAGGTGTATTCGCCACCGGCCATCGAAATCGCACCAGCCGCAAGGGCAGCAAAACCGGCAAGAGCGACTGTTGCCCGGTCAGCTCCTGCACCAGCGATACCCATAACCACACCGGCGATTGAGATGACGCCGTCATTTGCCCCCAGCACAGCTGCTCGCAGCCAGTTGAGTTTGTGCTCGAGTTCGTGCCTTGATTGATCAGTCATGTCGCAAGGCTAGCCAGGTTGAAATTGATAAGTCCAGCAAGGTAAACCTAAGTATCGTGGATAGACTTTGGCGGGTTAGGAGTCAACTTGAAGGTCACAGTCAATGCGGTTGAAACCGAGCTAGAGGCTGGCTCAGACGGCTTCAAGCTCTTCCAAGATCGCGAAATCATCGCGCTGCGTGTCAACGGAGAGCTCAAAGATCTCGCATACAGACCCTCTGCTGGTGACGTAATTGAGGGCGTGCACATCTCGTCAGAGGATGGCCTTTCGATTCTGCGCCACTCAACTGCACACGTAATGGCACAGGCCGTCCAAGAGCTATTCGACCCAGCGAAACTGGGCATCGGACCGCCAATCAAGGATGGCTTCTACTTCGATTTTGATGTTGACGAACCTTTCAAGCCGGAAGACCTAAAGCGCATTGAGAAGCGCATGAAAGAGTTGGTCGGTAAGTCACAGCGCTTTATACGCCGCGAGGTTTCCGATGAAGAGGCTCGGGATCTCATGCGAAACGAGCCATACAAGCTCGAGTTGATTTCCCTCAAGAGCTCAGACGTTGGCGAAGGTGCTGCGGAGGTTGGGGCCGGACAACTTTCGGTCTACGAAAACCTAAATCCTGACGGCACCATCGCCTGGCGCGATCTCTGCAGAGGACCACACCTGCCAAACACAAGAATGGTTGGCAAGGCTTTCTCGCTATTGAGAAGCGCCGCTGCCTATTGGCGCGGAAATGAAAACAACAAGCAGCTCCAGCGAATCTACGGAACAGCGTGGGCCACTCAAGAGGATCACGATGCCTACATGCAGCGCCTCGAAGAAGCGGCTCGTCGCGACCACCGAAAGCTTGGCGTTGAGCTAGATCTGTTCTCATTCCCAGACGAGATCGGCTCCGGCTTGGCAGTGTTCCACCCGAAGGGTGGCATCCTGCGCCGCGTGATGGAGGACTACAGTCGCAAGCGTCACGAAGACGCAGGTTACGAATTCGTCTACTCTCCACACATCACTAAGTCCACTCTCTTCGAAACCTCTGGGCACCTGCAGTGGTACTCCGACGGCATGTTCCCGCCAATGAAGTTGGACTCTGAGTTTGACGACGCTGGGCAGCTCAAAAAAACTGGTGCCGACTACTACCTCAAGCCAATGAACTGCCCGTTCCACATTTTGATCTTCCGTTCCAGACAGCGGTCCTATCGCGAGCTGCCGCTCAGGATGTTCGAGTTTGGATCGGTCTATCGATACGAGAAGTCAGGTGTGCTTCACGGCCTGACTCGCGTCAGAGGTATGACTCAGGACGATGCCCACCTGTTCGTTACGAACGAGCAATTGGAGCAGGAACTCACGAGCGTTCTTGAGTTTGTTCTCGGATTGTTGCGTGACTACGGATTGACCGACTTCTATCTCGAGCTCTCAACTCGTGACCCAGAGAATCCAAAGTTCGTCGGCAGTGATGAGATTTGGGAACGAGCTACTGGAACGCTTCAATCGGTTGCCGAGAAGTCAGGCCTGCAACTAGTTCCAGACCCAGGTGGGGCCGCGTTCTACGGACCAAAGATCTCGGTGCAGGCTAAAGACGCGATTGGCAGAACCTGGCAGATGTCGACAATTCAGCTGGACTTCAACCTGCCAGAGCGCTTTGACCTCGAGTATGTGGGTAGCGATGGCGAACGCCACCGCCCGATCATGATTCACCGAGCCCTGTTTGGCTCGATCGAGCGGTTCTTCGGAGTCTTGACCGAGCACTACGCCGGGCACTTCCCACCGTGGCTGGCTCCGGTTCAGGCAGTATGCATTCCAGTTGCCGATGAGTTCGCCGATTATCTAGAGGACTTTGCGGCTGAGCTAAGCTCCGCGGGCGTTCGCGTCGAAGTAGACCGCTCGGATAACCGGATGCAGAAAAAGATTCGTGACCACACGCTGATGAAGGTCCCGTTCATGATTCTTGCCGGTGGCCGAGACGCAGAGTCGAACACCTTCAGCTTCCGCTACCGCGATGGCTCGCAAACCAACGACGTGCCAAGAGCTGAGGCCAAGAAGTTGATTCTCGACGCTATTTCCCAGAAGAGACAGGTCTAAATGACCGAGTTCCTTGAGGGTTTCTCGGGCATGCAGGACAACTTTCAGCGGCTCTGGACCCCGCATCGACTGGTTTACCTCCAGACTGGACAGCAACCACCAGACGAAGAATGCCCTTTTTGCCTCGCTCCCGGTAAAACACCTGAAGAAGGCTTGGTCGTTTACAAGGGAGAGAGCTGCTACGTACTGATGAATCTCTTTCCCTACAACACCGGACACCTTCTGGTTTGCCCGTATCGTCACGTCGACACCTATGACAAGGCGACAGCCGAAGAGATTCAGGAAATCGGCAAGCTAACGCAACAAGGAATGCGAACTCTGAAAAGGGTGTTTGGAACCGATGGGTTCAACATAGGCATGAATCAAGGCGCGGTTGCGGGAGCAGGAATCGCTTCACATCTGCACCAGCACATCGTGCCGAGGTGGAAGACCGACTCAAACTTTTTCCCGATCATCGCTCAAACCAAGGCTTTGCCGAGGTTGTTAGGTGAGGTTCGAGAAACAATTGCAAACAACTGGATGAGCGAAGTTTAGGATTTAGGCATGTCAGAAGAATTTCTAGAAGCAACACCACTTGTAAAGCGCGGCCTAGCAGAGATGCTCAAGGGTGGCGTAATCATGGACGTCGTCACCGCCGAACAAGCCAAGATTGCTGAGGATGCCGGCGCTGTGGCCGTCATGGCACTCGAGCGAGTCCCAGCCGACATTCGTGCCCAGGGTGGCGTTGCCAGAATGAGTGACCCAGACCTGATTGACCAGATCATTAACACCGTCTCTATCCCGGTGATGGCAAAGGCAAGAATTGGCCACTTTGTTGAGGCTCAGGTGCTTCAGTCCCTCGAGGTCGACTACATCGACGAGTCTGAGGTGCTCTCGCCTGCTGACTACGTAAACCACATCGATAAGTGGCAGTTCGAAGTTCCATTCGTGTGTGGCGCTACCAACCTCGGCGAGGCTTTGCGCCGCATCACCGAGGGTGCCGCCATGATTCGCTCCAAGGGTGAGGCTGGAACCGGAGACGTTTCGGAGGCAACCAAGCACATTCGCACCATCACCTCTGAGATCCGTGCCCTGGCCGCCAAGTCGGAGGAGGAGCTCTATGTGGCAGCCAAGGAGCTGCAGGCTCCGTATCAGCTAGTTCGAGAGGTTGCTAAAACCGGCAAGCTGCCAGTAGTTCTATTTGTTGCTGGTGGAGTGGCCACACCAGCAGATGCCGCGATGATGATGCAGCTTGGAGCTGACGGAGTCTTCGTGGGCTCAGGAATCTTCAAGTCTGGCAACCCAGCAGCCCGAGCCGCCGCAATCGTAAAGGCAACCACCTTCTATGACGACCCAAGCGTGATCGCGGAGGTCTCGAGAGGACTGGGTGAAGCAATGGTGGGTATCAATGTGAATGACCTGCCAGCCCCACACCGTCTTGCGGAGCGTGGCTGGTAAGTGCGTATCGGAGTCCTTGCACTGCAGGGCGACTTTCGAGAGCATCTGGCGACTATAGAGGCGTTTGGCGAAGAGGCCATCAAGGTTCGCACCGCTAGGGACCTTCAGGGCGTTGAGGCGTTAGTCATTCCGGGTGGAGAGTCGACCGCGATTTCCAATCTGGCGAAGAGCTTTGGACTTATAAACCCACTTCGTGACTTTGCTAGCGCTAAGCCAGTTCTAGGTACATGTGCTGGTTTGATAATGCTTTCAGACGAAGTCGAAGGTGCTATCGAGGGCCAGGAGTTCATCGGTGGCCTGCCAATTAGGACATCTCGAAACGCTTACGGTGGTCAAACTCATTCCTTTGAGGCGGATGCTGACTTCGCCGGCCAGAAGGAGAGAGTCGCCTTTATCCGGGCTCCTAAGATTCTTGATTCGGGACGTGCAACGGTGATCGCCACTTTGAATGGGGAAGCGGTAGCCGTGAAAAGCGGTAACCTTTTCGGAGCCAGTTTTCACCCTGAAATCACCGGCGCAAAGATTCTCCACAGGCTCTTCCTTGACGCCGTGCGAGAGACAGTAACGAAGTAATTTAGAGGAATTATGTCCGGTCACTCCAAATGGGCAACCACCAAACACAAGAAGGCTGCCAACGACGCCAAGCGCGCAAAGCTGTGGGCGAAGCTGATTCGAAACATTGAGGTTGCAGCTCGCACCGGTGGTGCTGACATCGATGGAAACCCAACCCTCTATGACGCTGTCTACAAGGCCCGCAAAAACTCCGTACCGAACGACAACATCGAGCGTGCCATCAAGCGCGGATCTGGCGCTGATGACGGCTCAGTCGACTACCAAAACATCATGTACGAGGGTTATGGGCCAAATGGTGTTGCGATCATGATCGAGTGCCTGACGGACAATAAAAACCGCACAGCCGCCGAAGTTCGCCTCGCAGTTACCAAGAACGGCGGCAGCATGGCTGACCCCGGGTCCGTTTCCTATCAGTTCGCTCGTAAGGGAATCATCGTTATCAACGGTTCAAACGAAGACGCGATTCTCGAGGCCACCATTGAACACGACATCGAAGATGTTGCACTGGTTGGAGACTCCTATGTCCTAACCTGCGACCCATCTGCGACCGTTGATGTCCGTACTTCGCTGCAAAACGCTGGTATTGACTATGAGTCAGCTGACGTTGAGTTTGTGTCCTCACTAAAGATTGATCTCGATGCTGATGGCGCTGAGAAGGTCATCAAACTCATCGATGCAGTTGAAGATCTAGATGATGTCCAGACCGTCTACACGAACATGGACATATCTCAGTCGGTCCTGAGCGAGCTTGAAGCCAGGGGATAAGTGATCATTCTCGGTGTCGACCCAGGACTCACCAGGTGTGGGTTTGGGGTCATCGAGTCTGAAGGAACCAAGCTATTGGATTATGGCCTGTTCACCTCTTTGGCAGCCACCGACCCGCGAGATCGGGTTGGACAGATCGCCCAGAATCTCGCACTGGTGCTTGATAAGCACAAACCAGCGGTAATTGCCCTTGAGCGTGTTTTCGCGCAGGCAAACCTGCGTTCCGTCATGGGCGTCGCTCAGATCTCCGGTGCGCTGATGCATTTGGCTTTTGAGCGGTCAATTCCGCTGCAGTTTTTTACCCCCAGCGAGGTGAAGGCAGCCGTTACCGGTAATGGACGTGCCGATAAGGCCCAGGTGTCCCAGATGGTTGGAAGGCTGACCGGCACCGAAATCCCTGGACCGCCAGACATCGCAGATGCGATAGCTGTTGCGATTTGTGGCAGCAAGAGAGGTGCCATGGGTGGCACAACTGCCCAAAAGAAGTGGGTTGCTGCCGCAAAGGCCGCTAATCGCAGAATAGGTTAGGGACGTGATTTCCTCGCTAACCGGAGAGCTGATCGGGCTCAGCCTTGATAGGGCTCACCTAAGCGTTGCCGGGGTGGGATTTGAGATCGCGATTACTCCCAGACACTCTCTATCTCTAAAGCAGGGTCAAGTTGCAACCCTCCACACCAGACTCGTGGTCCGCGAGGACGAACTCTCGCTCTACGGTTTCCAATCCGCCTCAGAGCGAGAACTATTCGACCAACTGGTTTCTGTAAACGGAATCGGCCCCAAACTGGCGCTCGCGGTATTGGCGGGGCTCCCTGAAGATCTACTCAGACAGGCGATTGCGAACTCAGACGAAGCAGCATTCAGGGCGATTTCTGGAGTTGGCCCGAAAACCGCAAAACTGATCATTTTGTCCCTCAGCGGTAAGGTTCAGCTTGGTTCGGGCAAGTACCCAGCAGTGTTGCAAGCCTTGGCTCAACTCGGAACAAACGAAGCCAAGGCGCAGCAGATTGTCTCGACTCTGCCCACCGATCTGGATGACTCAAAGGCGCTCAAGCTTGCTCTTGCACAACTCTCTGCCGGGAAGCTAGCCAATAATGAGTGATGAGGAACGGGAGCTTGAGGCAAGACTCAGACCTGCCTCGCTCAATGAATTTGTTGGACAGCAAAAAGTTGCAGACCAGCTATCGCTAATTATCAACGCCTCTAAGCTTCACGCTCGGCCGGTTGACCACGTGCTGCTGGCTGGACCCCCCGGACTTGGTAAGACAACGTTGGCCATGATCGTTGCTCATGAGTCAGAGAGGCCGCTAAGGCTAACCAGCGGACCTGCAATTCAGAGCGCTGGGGACTTGGCGGCGATACTGTCTGCCTTGCAATTTGGAGATGTGCTTTTCATCGATGAGATTCATCGCATGTCTCGCTCGGCCGAAGAGATGCTCTACCTAGCCATGGAGGACTTTCGGGTAGATGTAATGGTGGGTAAGGGGCCTGGGGCTTCTTCGATATCCCTGGAGCTTGAGCCCTTCACTCTTGTTGGCGCGACGACTAGAAGCGGAATGCTGCCAACGCCCTTGCGTGACCGATTTGGCTTCACCGCATTCCTTGAGTACTACTCCAGCTCTGAACTAGAGCAGGTGATTGTCACATCAGCCAAGAAGCTCGGATATGAGATAACAGCTGAAGCTGCGGCATTGCTTTCCTCAAGATCAAGGGGCACCCCAAGAATTGCAAATCGCTTGCTAAGAAGAGTCAGGGACTTTGCCCTAGTGAATGGCAACAGCGCGATAGAGGTGGATCACGTCCTGGAGACCATGCGCATCTTCGAAATCGACCAGGCGGGTCTTGATCGAGTTGATAGGCAACTGCTAGAGCTACTAGCGACAAAGTTTTCGGCTCGCCCGGTTGGGTTGTCAACACTTGCCGTGGCAATCGGTGAGGAGCAAGACACCATCGAAGCGGTCATTGAGCCTTACCTTATTAGGCAGGGTTTACTGCATCGCACACCTCGTGGCAGGGAGATAACCGAAGCTGGGAAGGCTCACCTCAATAGCATTCCGAGCTAGCTGGGTTTCTCACCTATAATTTCGGGGTATCTGTCGGTAAGGAAAGCTATTGGATTACGTTCTGCTTGGCGTGCTCGCCGCAATGATTCTGCTGCTGATCAGCCAGAACCGTAAGCGCCGCAAGGACGCAGAGAAACTCCTGTCAAGCATTACCGAGGGTTCAAAGGTCATGCTGCACTCCGGAATCAAGGGCACAATCAGCTCCATCGATGGCGATGAACTGATCGTCGAGACCACTCCGGGTGTGAAGCTGACAGTTGTAAAGCAAGCAGTTCGCTCAGTCGAAGCTGCCACTAAGGGGAACTAGTTTTGGAGAGAAGCACCGAGCAGTCAGCAAAACGTAAGCTGACCTGGACCGCGGGAATTGCGGCCTTTTTTGCTGGACTCTTGATTTGGGGCACCGCGAGCGGTCAGGCCGGAGCATCGCTCACTCCAGAGCTAGCGCTTGACCTTCAGGGTGGCACGCAGATCATCTTGACCCCTACCATCGCAGACGGCAGTCAGGCGACTTTGGAGCAGCTAAACCAAGCCGCAACCATCATCCGACAGCGTGTTGACGGAAGCGGTGTTGCCGAGGCCACTGTCACCGTCCAGGGTGAGCAGAACATCGTTGTTGCGATTCCCGGAACACCGGATGAGACCACGCTTCAGCTGATCAAGGCGAGCGCGCTCTTGGAATTCCGCCCGGTTATTACTTTTGCAGCCAACACGCCTGCCTCGGAGAGTGTGGCGGTGGACTTGGAGTCGCTGAACAACACCCCAGCAACTGCTCCGGTGAATGCCTCTGATCCAGCTTGGATTACCGAGCGCGTTCAAGCACAGTTTGATGCGCTTGACTGCACCAAGGCATTCCGCCAGCCAGGTCAGGTGGACGATGCGGCCCTGCCGCTAGTCACCTGTGACGAGTCTCTTTCGTTCAAATATGTTCTTGGACCTGTTGAGGTCAAAGGTCTCAACATCTCCGACGCCTTTGCTGGAACCATCACCACCACCACCGGTGCTTCCACCAATGACTGGGCAGTGAACCTAGAGTTCGATGCCACGGGTACAGATGCATTTGGAGCGGTAACTTCGAGACTCTTCGGGCTTCCTTCTCCGCAGAATCAATTCGCCATCACCCTCGACGGTGTTGTGATTACTGCTCCCGCTACGAACGCGGTAATTACAAATGGACGCGCTCAGATCACCGGAAACTTCACCCAGGAGACCGCTACCGTTTTGGCTGACCAGCTGAAGTACGGTGCTCTTCCTATCGGTTTTGAAGTTCAGTCGCAGGAGAACATCTCCGCAACCTTGGGTGACGAGTCTCTCAGGGCCGGATTGCTGGCAGGTCTGATTGGAATGATCGTGGTGATCATTTACATGACCATCACCTATCGAGGTCTAGCCTCCGTAGTTCTCGGTTCGCTAATCGTTGTGGCACTGCTTGTCTACCTGGCAATTGCCTTCCTCTCATGGCGTCAGGGTTACCGCCTATCGCTTGCCGGTGTAGCCGGTTTGATCGTCTCGGTGGGTGTAACGGCGGACTCATTCATCGTTTACTTTGAACGTATTAGGGATGAGCTGCGTGAGGGTAAGTCACTTGAGGTCGCCGTCGAAGCAGGTTGGAAGCGAGCCTTTAGGACAATCCTGGTTTCAGACGCCGTATCGTTCACTGCAGCTTTAGTTCTTTACCTGTTGACCAGCAGCTCCGTTCGAGGTTTTGCTTTCACACTTGGTCTCACCACCATCATCGACTTGCTAGTGGTTGCACTCTTCACCCACCCGATGGTTCAGCTGCTGGCTCGAAACAAATTCTTCGCCTCTGGTCACAAGTGGTCTGGCTTTGATCTCAGCGCAGCCAAAGCCGCCTACCGAGGCCGCGGTGAATTCCGCATTTCCGCTTCCATTGCTGAGGACAAAGTTCTCAAGTCATCGAAGGAAGCTCAAAAACGTCAGACAATCGCCGAGCGCAAGGCAGCGGCAGCAAAGGGTAGCGATGAGTAAGTTCAGAGAGCTCGGAAACCAGCTTTACTCTGGTGAGCGTTCGGTCGACTTCGTTGGTCGCCGCAAGCTTTGGTACCTCGTCGCGCTCATCGTCATTGTCTTGTCTGTCGCGTTACCAGCGGCTCGTGGTGGCTTCAACTTTGGCATCGAGTTCCGCGGTGGATCTGAGTTCCGACTGACCAATGCACAGTCACTGCCACAAAACCTTGCGGTCGAGGCGATTCAGGAAGTCGTTCCGGGTGTTCAGGTAGTGGTCACCGAGGTGGGTGCGAATGATCTTCGCATCCAGACCGAGCAGCTCGAAGATGTCGAGTCTGAAGAGGCTCGACTGAACCTTGCCGAGGCGTACGGTGTGGACTCAGCTGAGGTTGCCTCCAGCTTTATCGGACCCAACTGGGGTGCCGACGTCACCCGCCAGGCGCTTTTCGGTCTTGGCGTCTTCCTCGTGATTGTGTCGCTTCTGATGGCACTGTACTTCCGTTCTTGGAAGATGTCGGCCGCAGCCATGATTGCGCTTGCCCACGACTTGATAATCACGATCGGCATTTACGGCGCGGTCGGATTTGAAGTTACTCCTGCGGCTGTAATCGGCTTCCTAACCATTCTGAGCTACTCGCTGTATGACACTGTGGTGGTATTCGACAAGGTCCGCGAGAACACTCTCGATGTTGAGTTCTCTGAAACCAGAACTTTTGCCGAGCAGGTAAACCTGGCTGTAAACCAAACCCTGGTGCGATCGATTAACACCTCAATCGTGGCAGTGTTGCCGGTCGGCTCGATTCTGTTTATCGGTTCAATTGTGTTGGGGGCCGGCACTCTTCGAGACATCGCCCTTGCGCTGTTTGTCGGAACCATTGTTGGCACCTACTCATCAGTCTTCCTGGCAGCTCCGGTTTACGTGCACCTTCGCGAGAAGGAGCCAGCCCTGAAGGCTGCTGCCGATAAGGTCCTAGCAGCCCGCGCGTAAGATACTTCCTAACCAGTAGGAGGTCTCAATGAGCGATCTAGCTTCATCACTGAGGTCTCGACTGCCCTGGATTTTTACCCGTTCTTCAACCGCATACTCGCAAGACCTTGCCGAGCTGATCCGGATTGTTAGAGCTAACCACCCAAAGGCAGACGCAGCGTTTATACAGCGTGCCTACAAGACCGCTGAACATCACCACACTGGGCAAAAGCGAAAAAGCGGTGAGGATTACATCACTCACCCGCTAGCGGTGGCGCGGATTCTTGCAGACCTAGGCTCCGGCCCAGCGACCATCGCAGCAGCGCTTCTGCACGACACGGTTGAAGACACCTCGTACTCAATTGAGCAGGTAAAGGCCGAGTTTGGTGAGGAAGTTGCGCTGTTAGTTGACGGTGTGACCAAACTCGACAAGATGAGCTTCGGAGATTCGGCTCAGGCAGAGACCATGCGCAAAATGGTCGTGGCGATGTCCAAGGACATTCGAGTTTTGGTCATCAAACTTGCGGATCGGCTTCACAATGCAAGAACCTGGGGATTTGTGGCACCCGAGTCGGCAAAACGCAAAGCCCAGGAGACGCTCGAAATCTACGCACCGCTAGC
>JACCDW010070826.1_pt1 | contig 31261 bp, 50 predicted proteins | sample 7449781 | NCBI WGS metagenome assembly JACCDW01 (sample SAMN15323449, study PRJNA562643) | freshwater metagenome | isolation source: river surface water | place: USA:Blue River Watershed | collected 2017-08-18
CCATGAGAACTAATTCTCCACCTTGTGTTTGCTCTTCGCATAGAAGATAAAAAACTGCGCTCACTGATGCACCAGAATGATTATGTGCGCCAATTGAATACCCAGAGTTTGGTCCAGCTAGCCAAGACTTGAAAAAATAATCATTACATTGATCAAGTCGAATGTTAAAGACTTTTTGTAGATATTGATCAAACACTGGCTCTATTACAGAACTTTTGAATTTCTCAAATACTTCCCCGCCTTCATTTATCAAATCTAAATTTTGAAGATCATAGGAGGGTTTGTAGATATGGTTCTCTAAAATATCAGCAGTTATATCATTCAAAAGTTTCTTTTGCGTTATTTCTGATATCAAGACTGTGGTTGGCCAAAGATCATTAAATCCTATTTTCATTGTTCTATTCCGAATTCCTTGATAAAATAATCTTTGACATCCGGAACCAGGCCTGAATTCTCTTCAAAATTCCACCCTCCGATATGATCTAAAATATCATTATATGTATCTTTATCTTCGTTGTATGGTTTAAAAAAAGGATCGTTGTTATAAAGTAATTCTGGATCTTTTAAATATTCTAGGGGATCGCCACCAAACTCTTCAGATAACCATTTTGAATAGCATATTCCTACCATGTAACTTTTACCAGGGTAAATCCAACCAATATCTCTTGATGTAAAATATCTGACAGCATCATCGACCACACTGTCACTGATTGTTATATCAAAATTTTTGATATCGTCATCATATTCTTTATTAAGTCTATGGTATATTTCTTGTCTAATTTTATGTTCTTTCATAATTGCTTTACTAAAAGTTCTATCTGTTTACAAAGAAATTTATTAGTGACAAAAGGACTAACCAGTGTTCTAGTGATTATACGCAAATTGACTGTATCTTCAAATTCTTCCATACTGTCGTTGATTACTGTTTTTATAAAAAAACTATTAAAATGATTTTTTAAAACTGGCGCTAATGATTTACTAATTTTAATAGTGATACTTGGGCCTAAATTTATATCTACACCATCATTAAAAATATAGTTAATAACACCGTGTCCATGACAACTAGTAATAGTCGGATATCCTTTAACATTGAGTTCAAAAACGGCTGCTTTGATATTTTCCTCTATTTGATCTAAAAAATTTGAATCAGAAAAAGGAACTGTATAACCTGTTCCAGGTATGCCTGTTTCTTGATAAGAATTTACAGAACCATCTAAATTTTTTTTATTGTATAGCATAATTTAAAATTGATCTGTCAATCCTTTAACAAGATAGTCAATATTATACATTTTTCTTCTTGTACTACAGAATTCTGCTTTGTGTTCTACGTTTGGCTGTTGGCTTAACATTATCAATGTTCCTTTTTTTGGATAAATTTTTTCTTCATATATTCCATTTCTGATGGATATCGAACCGCCAACTTCCGGAGACATGTCATCCATATAATAAAGAAATGTTAGATTACAGCCTACAAATCTAGAATCGTTATGCCAAAAAGTTATTCGATCTTCTGATAAAACTTTTTCAGAAACACTGAACTCAATTAACTTCCAAACAGGAAAAATTTTCTCAATGTATGTTTTTGCCAGATATTCAATGATATTTTCATTTTTTTCTAAATCGTCTTCGTGTAGAAGAACAAAACCTTTTAGAAAAAAATCATCTAAATTTATACCAGTCAAGTAGTCCTTTGTATCCATTACATCCACACTCCATTGTTTTAACATATCTATAATGTTCTGTCAAGCATTTGCCGTAATATTCACAGTTTTTGCAAATGTCACTGACATTTTTTATAGGCTCATCTCTGGCCCAGCTTAGGTATTCTTCATAAGAATCTAATGTTTTAAAATATTCTCTGTCATTAATATCAAATTCTAAAACTGCAAATTTTCCATGTGGTGTAATATAAACATGGTCATTACTAAATGCGTTTCTCGAACCATCCAATGTCTTTAATATATTTTCTTCGTTGACGAACTTAAACTTTTTATTGAAAGGAGATTCTAACCATCTCTGCACAAACTTTTCAAAATCTTTATGAGACACATTGTGATTGTTTGCTTGATTTGTGCTATATGGTTTAATTTCCACAGATGTTAAATTAGACAATAAATTTAGTTGACAAATCATTTCATCAACATCTTTTTTTATTAATTCCTTACTGGCTAAAATTAAAATGGAAAACGGTCTGTTGAGCTTGACCATGTTATTCCATACACGCTCATGCTGTTCTCTACAATCAAAATCATAACTTACAGTCACATAAAAGTTTGTATTAAGTATTATATCATTGACCATACTTAAATTTGATATTATGTTAATATCAAATATTTCGTTTCTTTCTAAAATGTCACATAAGTCGTTAATGTATTGCTCTGGTAGAACACCAATTTCTCCACCGTACAAGTCTACCATATCAATATTATCGTAGATTAGCACTTCCTTTATTTTGTTTTCTAAAATATCTAATGGAAGTAACAATCTGTCACTTAATTGTTCTTTGGTCAAGTAACAGAAGTCGCATCTAAAATTACAGTAATATGATGGATTAATTGACAGTATCATACTCTTTGACATACTCAGTTGGAGTTACAAGCCCTGTCATTCCATTAGCTTCTATTATTTTCGGAGCTAACTGCTTCATTTTGTAGCAGTGTGCTTCTACCATATTATAATCTTTCATATCTTTAATGGTTTTCCTACAGCCATTACAAATGTCAAACATTGGACATGTAAAGCAACTTTGTTTCATGCTCTGTAATTCTGGTCTGAAACTTATTGGATATATTTTTGGACCTTTCATTTCTTTTTCAAAATCTATTGGATATTGCCTATCGTCTCCGAAAGATCCACAACTATAGTAATCCCCACTAGGCTGTAGTGTTCTTATTGTATCATCACATTTTCTATTTTGTGGACAGGTAGAACTGATACCACGCAGTCTTTTCATCATCTGCTTGGTATTCCATTCCCATTCTGCTAGACCCATTTCCCATATTTGTACATATATCTCATATATGTCTGCTAAAAGGTATGGACGTCCTTCTTGACCCATGATAATGTTTTTGAATTTTACAGGTGGGCCACTGCTAACTGCATAATTTAATTTACATTCAACGTTCATGCGTTTAGCTAGTTCAACATTTTTGATTGCTAGATGTTCGTTTTCTTCTGTTATCACAGCAATAAAATCAGGTCTGTACCCTACTTTTTCCAGCATCATGTCGCTGACTGCCCAAAAATCTTCTTCACTGAATTCCGTCAAGTCACCTTTGAGTCTTCCACCACCATACTGAAAACTTGTACAAATACCCATCCTAGGATGTTTGAATAATTCTAGCCATTTGTCTGGATTTTTATAAAATGGCCAAAGATTGGTAGTAAAACTTAAATTCGCTGGCAAATTATTTTTGTCAAGATATTCTATAATGTCCCAATAATATTTTGGTGGCACCATCAAAGGATCGCCACCGTTTACAATTATTGTGTGGGTTTCTGGAAACCTTTCTAAAAATCTAAAGATATATTCTAAATCTAATGTTTTAGATTTTTCTTCAGTTATGTGTGTGCTTGAACAAAACGTACATTTAAAGTTACAGAGTTCTGTTGGCTTGATTATTAATTCCATTCTTCTAACTCTTTTACATATAGTTCGCTGGTGATAAGGATTTTGTTTCTTAGAATAAAATCCTCGATGACTTCTAAACGTTTATTGCCCAATAGTTTCTTAATGCTTCTAGGAGGAGTTTTAGGATCGTAAATGTCCATGATCTCTGAATTAATTTCTTTAAAATCAGGTAATGTTTTTATAATTTCGTAACAGCGTTTGCCAAATTCTTTAGGAGTCATAAGATCTTGTACTCCAGGATATATTTCTTTTAATAAAATATTACCTGCTTGATTCATGAAAAACATTTCGTGCATTTCTTCTCTGGTGTATGAATAGCAACTGGCTATAGTTTTAAAATAATTCTTTTTTCTAGCATAGAAACTATTCATATTATCTACACCCTCTTCATCTACTAGATCAGTATATACTTCAACGAGTTCTACTTTATATTTTTCTATATAATCTTTAGTACTATTTTCTGCATCAGGTAAAAACATATAGTCATGTCTATAACTGTTCCAAGATTTGAAATTCCAAAGTATTTCCATTTCATTATAAAAATCGTCAATACTTGAACCTGGCATTCCCATTATTAATTCAATGCTAGGCGGAATAACAAAGCCTTCTAAACATTTTTTATGTATATGTTCTGATAACAATAACTTGTCTTCAAAACTTAAATCAACACGTTTAGCTACTTTCATAGCTTCTTCACTGGCGCTTTGTATACTGACAGTAGGATAACATCCGCTGGACAAATCACTGCTTTTTCCAATAATTTCAAAACAAGCATCTATTAATCTTTTTCTTCTATCTAGATCCCTAGCCTTCATTGTGCTGATATCAGTTAGGTACAGTCCACTCTTCCAAGCAAATTCAAATATTTCTAAATCCCTTTTTTCATACATTCCAAAATTCGCATCAGTCAAGAAAGCGTTTTGATATCCTGCTTTCTTTAATGCCAACAGATCACGCTTAACTACTTCTGTAGACTTTTTAAGTACTTTAGCTCCAATACCACCGCCCCATTCACAAAACGTACATTGATAAGGACAGCCCCTAGTAGTTTCCATTATTACGAATTTTTCTAAATTGTTCGATTCGGCCCATTGGGACAGTTCCGTTAATAATTCAATGTGTTCTTCATAGACAGATACTTCTGGGAATGGATGATTCTTTCCAGCAAAAGGATTTCTGATCTCCCAGCTAATTTTATGAGGATTTGGAGGACTTCCATTTTCTATAAATTCATTCAAGAAATCTTCTATGAATGTTTCGCCTGGTCTAGTAGGCTTACAAACATAATCATAAATTTTTCTTCTCTCTTCGAAGTCATCTTCTTGTTCTCCGATATGAGGACCACCAATTATGTTAATAACCGATGGGTTTAGTTTCTTAGAATACTCTGCTAACTGATCACAAATATCATAGTTCCAAACATAAGAACTATACATCACAACGTCAGCTTCTTTAATTTCTTCGTAGATATCCTCTACATTTCTATATTGATTGAACTTATAAGGTGGTTTGATCCAATGAACTTGATCTGGATATTTTCCCACAGCATTATAATGACTCTGTACAAATAGCCATGTGGCAACGTTTGGAATAATCCAATCAGCGTGTGGAGGATTTACAAATGCTATTTTTATCATTTTTTACTGTCAATGTATTGATAGACTTCTTTGAGCCAACACTCTTCTTGTGTTCTAGAATCACGTATATGATGATTTAAGAAACAACTAAAGGAACAACGTTGCATGTACTCGCAGGACATGCAGTCATAGTCTTGAAAAAATTTAGTTTCAATATGTTGCTCTAATTTGGTCAACATAATCACAGTTTTGTTCCCTTGGTATTCTTGAACAGAATCTACGACTTGTTCGTATGCTCCACAACTGCCAAAACTGTTGTCTACGAACACATACATGGTTCTCATACATCCCATGTTTTGTTTTAGGTTAGATTTGAAATCTTTGAATGGCAAGCAGTTGGGCCAATTATCTACCATAAATTTATAAAATTCTCTAAGTTCATAGTCAAATGGCATTAGAAAATTTAAATTATTTCCCGGGGACTGTGTATAATTGTCGAATACTATTTCAAAATTATCATAGAGATATTGAAAATAAGGAGCTTGGTTAGCCATAAATTTCTTGATGTTAGGCTTAGTCATTACCACTCCCACATGACTAATATACTCTTTGAACTCAAGAACTCTTTGGTAGAAAACTTCTAATGTTTCTTTGTTAAAACGTCCTGCAGGGTCGTAACTGGCATTGATTGTGATTCCAGTCTTTTCTAAAAGATCACGAACTCTATCAGTCTTGGTCCAGACCATGTTTGTCGCTACCATTATTTTCAACGGCATTTCTATTTCTAATCCGTAATTTTTTATGTCATTGATCAGTCCTAGATAGTCCTCGAATATATGATCATCAACTTCATCGGCAAACAGTTCCCCACCCATGAGATTGATACTGGTCCCTGTTTTGCCTCTAGATTTCAAAACTGTTAGTGATTTTTTGACTCCCTCGATTTTTGCCCTGATAGAATCCATACCAACTTTGCTTGAGTGATCTTGGGTGCAGAACTGGCAGCTCAAATTGCAGTACTCAAATAGTATGACAATGAGCTCGCCCTCAGAATTTTTTTTGGTTTTTTCAATTATTTGGGATTCTATCATGTGAAATCCTTGAAGATTCTAATATTTATCATAGCATATTATACATTGAAACATTAAGACTAGCAACTCAAATTGCGCATAAATATAGGATGAACAGCCCAGGAGATACGAATGTTTCATTTATTCAATAAAACTTACTTGCACATAGATTCTTTTATTAATTCATACGAGGATAGAATCGTAGTTTCCGAAGAACACGGTTACCCAATGATGGAAATGCTGGCGAAAGTTTACAGTGGACGACTTTTTGCATATGGGTTAAATCTAGAAGAAGTGGTGGGGGCTGACAAGGTATATCCAAAGATTTCGGATCTATTTCAATTTTGTTTCGATTACAATCAAACTACCAACAGAAGAGTGGTAATTTACTGTGATAAAACAGCTTTCATGAAGATATCTTCTTTATGGTTTAAAACAGTCTTCGTAAATATCAACGCTACTTCTGCTTACAAGATTTTAAAATCATACTTCGCTAAACTAATCCTTCAAGGTGGCAGAGGTGAAGTAAACATCAATGATCAGTATAGAGAATTTTTGTTCACTGAGCTAGAATTCACGCAAATCTTCAATAATATATCTATTTCTGAACAAGAAGTCAATGAGCTATTACCTAAAATGGAAGGTTATCGAAGTTTAGAATTTCTTGTAGCCAGCTACACATTTAATGGTAGTCATAAGGACGAATTGAAATCTACCAGTTACAAAATTTTAACTAGATTTGTAGAAGAATTTTTAATTGAAGCTTGGCGTACTATTCAAGAAAATATACTAAAAGAAGATTTTCAATCTGAATTCAATTTGAGGTATTACAATTTAGAAAACATTTTGGATATGGTCAATGATCCTCAGTTGGATGCATTGAAGAGCACAAATGCTTGGCGCGCCTTAGGTGGTGTCGGGGATACTAGAAAAAACTTAGATATGACAGTGTTAAACTCTTCACAGGTAGCTTTAATTAAACAACAAATATCCTTTATGGATGCTCACGTAGGAACTGAATCACATCCTAATTTTACCAGAGCAATGAAATATCTTGATATCTGTCATAAAGGCTATCTCAGCGATGAAGAATTAGTACAACTTTTAGATCCAAGTTTTCATCCCATAGAAGACACAAGATGGTGGTCTATTAAAGATAGAGAAAATATGAATCTATACTTTATGGAAATGGTTTTTAATGAAAAGTTAAAAGACAGAACTTATTCTTTATCTCCATATCTATTAAAGTGAGTTAATGATTAAAGAAACATCATTTTACATTTTTTTAAAAAATTGTTTTACAGTAATCAGTTGGTTTCTTTTTAAAAAAAGAAACACTTCTGTTATCTTTTTTGAAATTCCATCTTCATTATTATTGTCCTATTTGGATTGTGATGTTAAAAATACTGTATCAAATAGAATAAACGATATTAAAAATCTTGATCTATCAAATATAGATAAAGATAAAATTTTTAATGATCCAGATTTTGAAAGTTTAAAAAAATTATTAAAAATTTCTTGGTTAATATCAAGTCTTAGAGAAAAAGGCAATGTTAACCCTGTACAATTTCTTCAATCTGAAAATGGAAAATATTTTTGCCATCCAGGAACAGATAGAGTATTAGTACTGACATATATTGATCCCGTAGAAACAGTGACGGGATTTTATATTTGGTATCGAGATTTAGACCCCACACCTTTCTTTTTAGATTTCGATCATAAAATAATAAATAATCCTTTCTCTTTTTTAACTAAGTTTCAATTCAATGGAACTCTTTCTTTTAAAAAAGTAATAATGAATAAATCTTTAGATGTTTCGGATAAAATAAACAGTAACGCAATGTTTAGTACTTCAAAAAACTGTTTTGAAAAAATTCAAAAAGATTATTGCATAGAATTTTTATCTTATTATGACAGTGCTCAATGGAAAGAATTGGACATGAATTTTGATGTAGATAATTATATAAAAATTTCCAAAAATGAAATTATTCTAGCAGACATTAAATTTAAAAAATTAAACAACGTTTGGATTCCGCAATATGATTAATATTGAAAATGTTATAAAGGCTTCTGTAGTAAATGATCCTTGGCAATATCAATTAGTTGATGATATTCTGACCAAAGAGTCTTATGACAAAATAGTTCATGGTGGACTGATATTAGCTAAGGCTGCTGCCGAAGAACCTAGAGATCCAAATGGAATATGGATGCACGATGCAAAAAAATATGGTGTACCAGATGATGTGATAGATTTAATTATGAAAATAAATTATCAGGTACTGAGAAATCATTACCAAATATTATCTAAATATAAAGATCCTATGCACAGCAAAATTGGATATTTTAGTATTCCTAGATATAATTTTATTGGGCCAAATGTTAACGGTTCCATACACGATGAAGGTTCAAATAAAACAATGGCTATGGTAATATATTTGACTCCAGAAGAAACTTACGGTACTAGATTATATAAAGACGAAGATCCTTCTACTTTTGTAAAAGAAGTAGAATGGAAATCAAATAGGGCTTTTGTAATGTGTAGCAGACCAGGAGTCACTTGGCATAGTTTTCATTCAGATCATCAACCTAGATTGACAATTAACTTTTATTATGAAAAAATGGAAAACATGAGTTATATCAACGGTCTGGGTATGGACAAAGTAGAATGGTTCTATGATCAATTCGTAGAAGAAAGATTGTATATAAATTTATGATAGATAAAATTTTAAATTCTAGTTTACTTAAAGATCCTTGGGAGCATAAAGTAGTTGATGATTTGTTGCCCGATGATGTTTATAAAAAAGTTAGAGAAGCCGCAAAATATCTAACAAAATTTACCATATATGGAAAAACAAATCCAATATGGATTAATGAAGCTTTGGATATGGGAGTAGAAGAAGAAACTATAGAATCTATTATAACAGTCACTGATGAAGTTTTAGATAACATTGATAAAATTTTAGATCAATTTACAGAACCAAACAAATCTAATCAAGGGTATTATGCCATACCAAAGTTTGGTGTCAGCGGAAAAGATTTCAAATACCCTATTCATACTGAAAGCAGTCACAAATGCTTATTAATAGTCATTTATTTAGAGCCAGATTTAGAGTATGGAACTCGATTGTACAGTGGTCCTGAAGAAGAAAACTTTGTTAAAGAAATTGAATGGAAATCAAACAGAGCATTTATAATTTGTCCAAATGGAAAAAATGATACCACTTGGCACACATGGAAAAATACTACTGGAGAATCAAGAGTTACATTGAACATATTCTGTGAAAAAATAGAAAAAATGCAGGATTCTTTAACAAAGTCTTCTCCAGGTGATAACCCCGAAGGATTGTTGTGGTTATATGATCAAATAGGAAAAAATAGATTAACAACCAATAAGTATTAAAATGATTAATTTAGAAAACGTATTTTCATCTCCTCTAATTTCTGATCCATGGGATCATCAGATCATTGACGACTTTTTTGATGAACAGACATTTAAAAAAATACAAGAAGCGGCAAAAATTTTTAGCACCTTAAATGATTATGATACTCCAGAAATAGTTTGGATGAATGAGTTGGAAGACTTGGGTGTTACAAAAGAAACAGTTGAACTAATAATCAATGAAGCAGATTCTGTTGCTAAAAATTTTAATAGAATATCTAAACCTTACAGAAATAAATTATCTTCAAAATTAGGTTATTTTAATAATCCTAGATTTGGGGTCTGCCCGCCAAATACTGTGAACGAAATACACGATGAAGGATCAAATAAAATTATGGCATTGATCGTTTATGTAGATCCAGAAGAATCTCAAGGGACATTACTATACAAAGATAATGATGAAAAAACTTTTGTCAAAGAAATTGAATGGAAGCCAAACAGAGCATTTTTGATGTTCAGTCAACCCAATGTCACTTGGCATAAGTACGATTCTAAGCAGAGTACACGAGTCACATTAAATTTCTATTATGAAAAATTAGAAGCATTAGATCACTTGTTAAATTCTAATTCTATAGAAAAATTAAATTGGCTTCACGAACAATTTTTAAATGATAAACTATATGTAGGTAAATTATGATTAATATTTGGATAGGATACGACGAGCAGTTTAAAGATAACATACCTGTTCTTTTCGCCAGCTTAAAACAATATGCAACAATAGATTATCAAATTAATCTATTAAAAATAAATGAACTACACAATCTATTGTATAGAGAACGCAGTCCATTACAAACAACCGATTCTGCTTTTACAAGATGGCTAGTTCCTTATCTTTCTAACTATCAAGGTTGGAATCTTTATATGGATTCTGATATGATGTTTAGAGATGACATATCTAAACTATACGATCTAAGAGATGAAGAAAAATCATTAATGGTAGTCAAGCATCCAATGTACGATTATAAGGATACTAAATTTAATAATAAATCTCAATCTTTATATGATAGAAAAAATTGGAGTAGCTTGATGCTCTTTAATTCTGAAAAATGTCAAAATTTAAATTTAGATTTAATAAATCTTTCTAGCGGATTAGATCTTCATCAATTCAAATGGTTAAAAGACTCCAACATAGGAGAACTGCCAATAGAATGGAATCACTTATGTGATGTGATGCCTTACAACGAACATGCATCGATAGTCCATTGGACACAGGGAGGTCCTTGGTTTGAGGAAAATATTAACTCAGATTATGCTGAAGAGTGGAAGTTGTATCGTCAACTATATAATCTTTAATATCAATGCCTTCTGCGATGCCAAAAGATATTAAGAATAATGGATTATTTTCGTGTGCCCAATAGGAATATAAATTCTTTCCTTTGAACATGTAATCATCAAAATAACCTTGGTAATATTTTAAATTACTGTTGTTGACACTGTCATAAAAAAGATAAAAATGCTCGTGCTTGATTAAATTAACAAAATTAATACCAATTAAATCCTGACCAGGAACTATTTCATAAGAAGACAATGTTTCTTTGATTTTAGGTTCATTGATAATTGAAATATTATATAGTAATAAACTTTCTAAAACATTAATCCATTTATCAATTATTTCAGTATTCTCATCAATAAATTTAGAATATTCTTCTTTAACTACGATATTTTTTCTAGTTAATAAAACTTCTATTACTGATTCCTCTAATAAGTCAACATTTAAAAGAAAAGGTGATTCAAAGTATGCCTTAAGTAAATCAAAAAATTCTTGATTTTCTGACCCATTTAGATCAATGTCTGCTGGAATATCTAAATTACTTAGATATGTTAGTAATTTGGAATTTTTTAATTTACTGTCTTTATAGTTAATTAGAAATTTTGTATCTGGATCAACAAAATATTTTTTTAATTCATCGATAGGAATAGGTGCTACAGTATTAATAATATTCATTACTTCCTCTTTTATCTTCTGCTTCTTGAACTATGACAACTTCTGTGACAACTGGCATGGCAAACACTGACTGTGATAGTTGTGGTCACAGTTCTTAGAGAATTATATTTGTCTCTGCACCCTGCAAAAAAGCCAGTTAATAAAATACCTTGATATGTGCCAGCACTTGGAACACCACCTTGAATACCTGCTCTAGTGATAAGCTCGTTGGTTTGTATGTCATTTACGTCCACAGAACCCAGAGACTGCTCATAACTGGAATTTAAATGTGCAATATTTGTTTCATCATAAACAATGCCAGGAGTTGGTCTGGAACCAGTATTACCACCGTTACCAGTTACGTTTAGTCTAGCTCTAAGATTTCTAATTCTTGTATATTGTTTAGTAGCAGTGGTAAACGCAGTAACCAATGAAGTTGATTCTATAGTACCTGTTAAACCCAAATTTCCTGAGAGATTTCCTCTTCCAGCTTTTGGACCACCAAAAGTTGCTGTGGACATTTCAGGAAAAGGTTTTTCATCATTGCCCCAGACAATATTTGCATTGGCAGCTGCCGCTACGAAGTCATTGAATCTCTCCACTAAATTGGTAGAACTGACTGGATTGTTTAATGTTGCCATTAGGATATTTCCTTAATTTTTATTATTCTGGAATATTTATCTTGATATTTATTGTACTTTAAATGCTTCATTAGGGATTTAGGAGCCCCGCAAATATCCCCCTGCCATTCTAATTGATGACAATCTCCACCGCATTCTGCAAAAACATCACAGCTATAGCATCTAGAATCACGGTTTCTTTCACAGGCAATAATGTCTAATCTTTTTGGATCATATAAGAGCTCTCGGATTCCTTGATCTATGTACCCATAATGTGCTTCAGGAGCACTATTTGGACACCCAGAAATGGTACCATCAGCGTTTAATGTGAAAAGTTTTTCTTCACAATCACGGCAAAAAGTCCCTGCCCCTGTAAATCCTGTTTCGAATTTAGAATATACATCCTCCATGAATTCATTGGCGAACCAATCTCTGGCCCCATGTTCTTCTATTTGATGATGCATCTTTAAGAACCAAGCATCTTGCTCTAAGTTTGTGGGGAAAATTTCTGGATGCTGAATCGCTGAACCATTCATAGTTAACCTTTCTAAAGACATTTCTGCTACCCCAAGATCTCTTACCCATTCTAAAAGATCTATTGGATTCATGGCAACTGTGCCTTTAGTGACGCTGATAAAAAGTTTAACAGTAACTCCAAGATCAACTAGTGTTTGTACGTTTTTCCTCCAGAGATCATATTGTTTAGGAGTGGCAAATCTAATATCTGGATCCCAACTAGTTCCTATCCTATTACCTAAAGGACCTTGTATGAATTTGATCTTATCATCAGTGAGTTTGAAAGTCAAATTGGTAGTGATTCCCCAAGTCTGTTCATCCCATAGGCTATTGCATTGATCATAGACGTACTGCATCGAAGACAGATCAGCAAGAAATGGCTCACCACCATGAAATTCACAGTGCATTGTATTATCAGGACCAGTTTGTTCTCGAAGTCTTTTGAGCCAATCTGCTACTTTGATATGATCCCAATATATCTTAGCACCATTGGTTCCATTGGTAAAACAGTGTTTACAATTTAGATTGCAGGTCTCAGTGGTTTTAAGATAGACTACAAAATTTTTCATTTCATTCCAATGCTCAGTGCCCAAGTATTTTTATAATTAAACACACGATGTTTATGGCCTTTTGGAATTAAAATTCCCTGCCCAGCTTTTACTATAAATGTTTTGTTTTTTATACTAACACGTTTCTTACCTTTTAACACATAAAGATAAACATTGACTGGATCACAATGCCAACCAAAACTATAATCAGTCTTAATACTGTTAAACAAATGTATGTCTTTAATTTTAAACTTTCTAAAGTATTTACAAATGTTTGTGTTATCTTCTAATCCTTCTACTTTGACAACAGTAAAAGAATTAATATTTTTGACCCATTCTGTGTAAGAAAATTTTTCCTTAGCATTCCAAGATAAAAATCCTGATAGAATACTTCTATCCAGAGCTAATAATTGTCCTGAACTGAATCTGTCAAAAGATATAATTTCATCTTTGACTATTTTATAAAGTTTACGATTTAATGCCAAACTATGTAACCTCTACTGTATCCTTTGGGTCTATTCAAACCATCTTCAAAAGCCATCTGCCATTCTGTATCTCTGTTATATGCCCGAGACCAAAAATTGTCCACCTTCAAACTGCCAGTTTTAACCCATCGTCCAGCTTCGCACATTGAGTCATAGAATCTTGGATGACGTGGACTTGGCATAATAATAGTGTTAGCATTCCATAACAACGGGCCCAATGTTGTGTTAAAGTTTTCTTTTTCAGCTGCCACAACCCAAATGCCACAAGTTTCCAGCAACTCTCTTTTAATTACTTCTGTGTGTTCTCTAATGTCAATGATCACATCATACTTTTTGTGCGTGGGTTCAGAAACTAATGCTCCCGTAGACTCCCATAAGTCTTTATTACTGTTACCCCATACTTCAATAGACTCAAATCTAAGATATTCTAGTTTGATAGTATGATAGGCTATCCAAGCAAGAAACCCACTGCCAATAATTAAACATCGTCCATGTGATTTTCCTCTAATCAAATCTATATTTTGTTTGACAAGATTAACACCACAGGCTACGGGTTCAAGAATGTATTTAGGATCCGCATCAGGTACTACTACAAATTCTTTGTCTCTTACATTATAGTAGTCGGCATAAGCAGGTTCTCCTCTAGTAGCAACGATGTCGCCAATTTTAACATTAAGAACATTGTTCCCAACTTTAGTCACAAGTCCCAGTCCTTCATGTCCACTCATACTAGCGGGTAACGTAGGAAAATTTCCTAACATCATATCTATGTCACTACGACATACGCCAGTCATCAAAGCCTTGACTTCGATTTCGTTGTCAGTGTGTTCAGGCTTGATCCAGTCTTCTTCTACAAACTTTCCATCACCATAAGTTCTTAATAGCTTTACCACTTTCAAAATTGTTCAATCCTTTCATGAATCCATAAATCAATGTCTAATTGATTATTCCAAAATTCATCACTGTTTAAATTATTAATTGAATCTTTAATCATATTTAGATAGGCATCTTCAGGACACCACCCTAAATCAAAAACTTCCTTAGAATTGTCTTCATATGTAAAAGTAATAGCACTTCTCTCAGTGTCAATACTGCGCCAATTTGCCTGTAGATTCCATTTACTTCCAAACTTAATTGCACATTGATCATCGACATCATAAGTTCCATATGGATAAACAGTTCCATATTCTGTGGTAGTAATATCTGTTAATCGCCAATTCTGTGATGAAGAACTATCAGTGATAGATTCTTCTTTCCATTCGGGATTAAGTGAAATGTAAAGGCTCAACAAATGTGGCATAAGATCTCGACTGACTCCACCAAAGGCTAATTTTTTAGTCGTAAACCAACTACCGGGACTAGGAATACAATTTTTTCTAATCCATTCAATGTCAACACTTTTTGCTCTCAGTGCTTTTTCCTGTAATTCTAAAATATTACTTCGCCACATATTATTCTTAACCATCATAAATTTTGTATTTGGATTTTTGATAGCCAAGTTCTGCCATTCTCTTTTAAATTCTACTCCAGGCTTTTCTACAAAAATAATATCAGCAAAGTTTGATAACTTACTTGCTAGATCTAAATGCGTGAAGTTTGGTGTACATATATGTATAGTATTAAATTTCCCATGTGCTAATATTGCCGGCTGAAAGCTGGGTAAGTCTGCCCCTTTGGCTATATTATTATCCACAGTTACAACATCATGTCCTAAATTTTCTAGGACAGTTTTATACAATCTTCCAATACCCATTCCAATTATTAAACTATTCAACTTTTTGTTCCTTTGTCAGTTCACAGATAAGCATGAAATTGTTCCATGCATTTTTCACAGCAGGATTAGTCAGTAGCTTTTCAGCTTCTTCCATCATAGCGTTAACTCCAGCTTCTGCGGCTTCACGGTATGAACAAAATTCTAGAGCATAACGTTCTTTACCAAATGCCTTTGCCAATTTTTCCCAAGCATCTAGCTGTTCCGGAGTCAAGGGTTTTTCTTTTTCTGGTACCCTCATGGCGCTCTTTTCCATTATAACACGACTAATAGCATCTTCAGCGACACGACCAGCCGCAATTAATGCCGCGTAGTTAGGATCGATATTGAAACGACGACTTTGCCCGCCAGGATATGACATCACAAGATGTGTGCCTTTTGGAAATGAATCCATAAGACCGTTATCATATTCGCTTACAGGCACATACTTACGCCCAACTTTTTCGTAAAAGACTCGTTTCATTTGGGGTACATCCAATCTATGATTTTTTCCAAGAATGTTTTATTATACACTATTTCTGTGTCTTGTTCAAGAGCTAATTCTTGAAAATATCTATCAATCAATCTTTTGGTGATTTCATAACGCTGTTCTTTAGACTTGGCGCCCAAAACAACTACTGAGAACTTTTGATTGTTTTTCTCTAAGACCACACCCACATTCCAGCCTGCGGCATTGGTAAATCCTGTTTTACTCAAAAGTATTTCATCAAAACTGTATAATAGATTTTTATTGGTATTTTCCAAAATTATAGAATACCTTTTTCTTTCTATCTGTATTTTTTTCTTGACTGTAGATTCTTTGATAAAAGGATAAAGAGCCGCCACTTGAAGCATAATACCTACCGATCCTGCGTTTGACGTATTACCTGAACTTAATCCAGATGGATCTACAAATTTAGTAAACACCATACCAATGTCCTGAGACTTTTTATTCATAGCCGCGATGAACGCTTTTCTACCACCTGGATAGTCTGCGGCAATCGAGTCTGCGGCTCCGTTATCACTTCTAACTAGCATGGCAGTCATCAAATCTTCTCTAGTGTATTCTCCACCAGGAAGTTTGTTACTGCCTATCATTTTAATTTTTCTTTGTAAATTTCCATCGTAATCCAAAGATACCATTGCTGTCATTAATTTTGTAAGACTGGCGATAGGTCTAGACATATTTAGGTTGTCACCTACGATGATCTCATTTTTAGATTCATTATAAACTAATGAACTGACATCTTTTGATTTTGCCAAAGAAGGCAACATTAACAAAACTAGTAAAAAAATTTTCATGTGGCGTATTTTATTAAGAATAAAAGATACTTCTTTTCATCTATGATTTCAAAGTATGGACTATAACCCTGTGTTTCTAAACCAATCTTCAAACCCCATTGATCTAGCATCCATTTTTGAAAAGCTAATTTTTCCTCTTCAGTATCTTTGTTACTGTGCGTAGATCTGTAGTCAGCATTAGCGTCACGCAGTCTTTTCCAGTAAACGTACTTATTCATTCGTATATCAGGTGGATATTGCTCAGCCACATGTTCGAAGAAATCATTGGAGTTTTTCATAGTATATTATGCCCATTTGATTGCCAGTAACGTAGCATATTTTTGATGTTTGCGCCTAATCTTTATAGTCAATCTATTGTCTATGGCATCACGGTCCGCCATACCCCAATTCCAATCCCAACCTTGTTTGCCAATATGTTGTTCCATAAAGGGACGATAGTGATCATTTGGATCAGCTGAGTCAATCTGCACCCAAACTGCCCCACCTAGGTCTACCCATCTTGGGTCATTATGATCTACAATCAAAGGACCTTTGGGCCACTGAACATTGATAACAACTCCGGGAACAAATCTCCACCATAATTGCTGCCATATGTTTAGGCCACAGGGTAGATAGTTACCCGAAGGTAGCTGAAATAAACTGTGTACTTCCCATTTTGCCATTAACACCACCTTAATGCAAACCACATGGCTTCTTTACTATCTTCAAATTCAATAAACTTTTCTTTAAGATATCCAGGACTGTGATAGTAAGCAAATTTGCAATTTTCTTCAAGCCATGCATCTACCAAATGATCTTTATAACTGTGTTGGTATTGCGCCTGTACCTCATCTACAGTTTTTGCATAAACAACACGATGTAGTTTTGGCAGTTTTACATTTAGATCTGGATAAAAATGAGTATAGGTTATAGTCATGACCACCTTAATACAAACCAAGAACGATGTTTGTCTTCTTTGACATACCAAAGATCCATACCGTCTAATGTTCCTTGATATTCTATTTTAATTTTATTTTCTTCAGCCCATTGCCAAATCTGATTTCTCAAGGTACATGAAACAATGACACCTCGACTATCTCCCATGAGAGCATAGCCTCTTTTATCAATTACATGATCTACAATTTTGCTCATGACCATTTTAATGCTATCATTAAAGCATCTCTCTCATTGTTAGTTGCTACAAATACTTTGTCCTCACCACCTAGCTCGTTTACTTCCCATTCCCAAGCAGTAGCGGGACAGTTTATTACACGTTCAAATCTCCACACACAGTTTTCACCCAGTGGACGAGCTGGCCAGAAATACTGTTTGGCATCTTCTGTAGGAACCCAAGCGAAAGGATCAAACTGAAAGAACTTGTTAGGATCAACCATTATAATATGTTCAAACTTATCAAACATATTCTTAATTCGTGTAGCACGGTAATTGACATTTTGCTCGTACCAGGCTTCCCACTCTCGCATCTCTTTGGTCTTTCCAGTTTTTCGAGTAAGGTACCAATCAGTTATGCGCTCTGTTAACTTCATAACCATCTTAGTGCAAACAATACCGCATCTTTCTTGTTACTAAAATAGTAATGTACTACAGTGATCTTTTCCAGACCCAGTGAATCTGTTATTCTTTCAGTATCGTTGGTAATATAGCTTGGACAATTTAATACAGCCCATTCCAAAGCATACCAAAGAGGATCGTGTGGTAGTGTTACTTTCATGTCCACCTCAACAAAAATAAAGTTAAAAATGATTGTTTTTTAAAAAAAACAGACTCTTCCATTTTAGAAGGCACCATGCCTTCTTTTATCATACACTGATCAAAATAATTTTTGTAATCATCTAATGAAAGAGAGTCATCATCCCAATCCCAAGAATCACTGATAGTTTGAGAAAAGTTGTCCCAAGCATCGGTGAAGTTTTCGTCATCTTCGTATATACTATATTCAACATTCATGACCATCTTAGTGCAAAAAGTGTAGCATCTTCAGGTTTTTCAAACACCCAAACATTATCGTGTGCTCGCCAAACTCCTTTTAGATTTTTTTTCTTCCATTCATGCAGTTCTCGACTTGAAATAGGAAGAAATTTATTTGGTAAAACTATTTTAGTCCAACCAAATTCTTCTACAAGCATATCAAATAACACTTGTCTATCAATATTTTCCTGTAACTGTTTGGCAGCAAATTCTGTAACAGCGTCTTCTAAACTCTGTCTTCCAGTGATCTGCGTCAGACCTCGACCTTTAAACTTCATGTATACCTCAGATAAAACATTAAAGCATACCAGATGGCAGGTCTTCTTTTAATATCTTACCGGAGTTATTGGGATAACGTTTTTTGAAAATTTCATAAAGTTCTTCTAAGCTGGAGCCCTGACCAACGAACTCATCATTGTCTTTTCGATAACAATATAGTACACTACCATGTTTTTCCACTTTGAGCAATATCTCACCAGTGGCTTCCTTTATTTTGGAAATTTCTTTATCCACCTCTTTAAGTATAAGAGAAGTTACAAACATACGCAGTAGCCAAACAATGACTATCCAAGAAACGATACCAAAAAACACGCCATCCCAAAAACCCATCTTAAACTCCGATCAAATGTTAAAAGAACTTATAGTATAATAGTTTAGTTGAATCAACATATATTGTCAAAAAAGAATCTTCCAAACTGATTTTACCAAAATAGTTGACAATACCTTTGAATTTATCATATACTGTGTAAACGTTGGTAAATGTCCAACCAAACTTCAAAGGAGAATAGGCATGAATAAGGCAGAACACGTAATTGAACTTTTTAGAGAACATTGTGTTAAGAGCACAGGTACACCAAATAGTTGGGTAGGCAAGTCAAACACTTATCAGTTTGATATCGGTCGTCCTACAGCTAATGGCACCATTAACGGTGTAATCCGTAAGCTGGCTGGAATCGAAGCCAGTGGTAAGCAAATTTGGGTAGTTGCAGGTTCTATCAAAGTAGACATCAATGGCGAGTTCCAGCGTGGAACTGGTATCCCACGTAGTTTGATGAAGGAACTGACTAACACTGCTCAATTCTTGTATGAACAGGAAAAGAGCAAGCAGACCCAAACTACTACGGTCACTGCTTAATTTAATATGAAGATTATCCAGCACAAGTCTCGCATTAAAACACTGCGGGCAGGGGATACTCAATTCAATCTATTTGATGGTTTGACTATGTGTCCCCGTGCTGGGTTTGAAATATCCAGCGGTTGTCCCAAGGAATATCGTATGGTGTTACAAGAATGTATCCAAAATGGTTGGATCAAACCTGTAGCACATATGTACTCTACTGAATATGTTAGAGATTTACTTTCAAATTAAGTACTCGTAATTTTTTGTAGATTACTTTAATGATTTTCAGTATGTTTATCCTGACAATTTTGTCGTATAATAATGATACATACTTACGCAATAGTATGTTTTAATTGTTAACAAAGGAGAAGCATTATGTGGACCAAACCAGAAGCAACCGAAATGCGTTACGGTTTTGAAATCACTATGTACATCGCTAATCGCTAATACATAGTATTTTTCAAATACGTAAACCCGCTTCGGCGGGTTTTTTATTTAAGGGAGATAAAATGCTTGAATGTATGATTATTGGTGACAGTATTGCAGTAGGCACAGCCATGCAAAGACCAGATTGTGTTAGCCATGCTCGTGGCGGCTGGAACAGCTGGCAATGGAATAAAGACTATTTGGAAACTGTCAAAAATAAACCCACCAAAACGCTAATAATTAGTCTAGGCGCCAACGATCATAAAGGTGTAAAGACCGAAGCAGAACTTCGAAAAATGCGCTCCTCTGTCACTGCTGATCGTGTATTTTGGATCGGTCTAGGCAAAGACAGGAAACAATCACAACAAGCGGCTATAGTCAAAATCGCACAGGAATATGGCGATACTGTTCTATCACGTCCAGAAGATCACATGAGTTCGGACGGCATCCATCCCACTGGAAAAGGTTATAAAATTCTGGGCAATCAAGCTCGGTAAATTTGAACTTGACAAGTTTCTAAAGATTAGTATACAATTAATCAATATCAAAACTGTAGGAGAAAGATTTTGAGTATGCATCTTGAAGGTCCGTGGCTCAGTACCACAGGCAAGCAAAAAGGCAAACGCAAGTTTCGAAATGCCGATCAGGCGAGAAAGGCTAGAGAATTGGAAGAGAGTTGGAAGGAACTACAGAAAAAGTGGGGATTGGAGATCGAATCCAAGAAAAAATCTAGAGCCCTGTCTGCACCTTTACTAAGTAAAGACTACAGTTTGAAAATACCAGAAGGTCGTAGCACTGCTCATATCAAAAGTTTAGACAGTGGCTTAGGTAATGCTACATTGCCTGCACCTAAGGTATATACTGGCACAAAAGTAAAAGGCATCGCTACCATGCACAAGAGCAATGCAGTTCCTGTGTTCAGCGATGACGAAGCTGTGGAGATCAGCAGAATGAGAAGAGGCTAAGATGGCTAATTGTCCGTTATGTGGAAATCATCAAACTGAAATCGTTGACTCTATAACAAAGAAAGAAATCTGTCAAGTTTACAAAAATGAATATGACATTGATGTAAGCAATGACATCTTTAGTGACTTTTCTTTATATCATTGTAGTAACTGTGATTTGAAATTTTTTAATCCATGTTATATCGGTGGCCAGCAATTTTACACTGACCTTCAAAAATTTGACTGGTATTATAAATCAGAAAAATATGAGTATGATTATGTTTTACCTTTTATCAAATCTAACGACAGCGTACTAGAGATTGGTTGTGGCAGAGGTACGTTTAGCAAAAAATTGAAAACTAAAAAGTACGTGGGACTGGAGTACAGTGAAAATGCCAAGGAATTGGCAAAGGCTGATAACATAGATGTCAGGAATGAAAGCATTGTCTATCATGCCATAAAAAACACTGAAGCCTATGACGTGGTGGTTAGTTTTCAAGTTATGGAGCATGTCTGTGATCCTAAGGGATTTATCATGGCAGCTCTGACATGTTTGAAACCGGGTGGTACTTTGATACTGACTACTCCCTCAGAAGATAGTTGGTTACAGTACAAACAGGATTTTTCTTTAAACATGCCACCACACCATGTGACTAAATGGACTGATAAGTGCTTGATTAATATATCTAAAGAATTTAATATTAAACACGTACATTTGCACCATGAACCGTTAAATTCGTACCATATTCCATGGTATTTTAACAGTATGATGGTGTATCAGTTAAATAAAAAACTAGGTTTTGAATATGGTTTGATCAAAAAACTAATTCATAAACCTATTCATTTTTTAGCCAACGTGATTTTTAAAATGTTGGGCAGTGACATACCTGATGCTTTCAAGGGCCATGGTCATACCGTGGTGTCGATATATAAAAAATGATTTGCCAAAAATGTCGAAGTTGGACATTTGTAACAAAAGGAGAAAATTATGGAATTAACCACTAGAACGTTGACCTCAGTATTGGGTCTATTTTTAGTAGCAACTTTGGTTCACAGTATTATGACTTTCAAATACAACGATGTGAATTCAATTAAACACGGCGAGATACAGACCGTGGCACAAATGAAGAAGGATTTAGATTGCTTGGCTCTCAACATTTACAGAGAAGCTGGATATGAGCCCGTAGAAGGCAGAATCGCAGTTGCCCAAGTAACTCTAAATAGAGTCGCACATCCAGACTTTCCAAAATCTGTCTGCGAAGTTGTGCAACAAAAATCTTTAATCACTGGCAGTATTATCTGCCAATTTAGTTGGTATTGTGATTCAGTTCACAGAGCTAGGCCAATTAATAAAGAAGCATATGGCGAAAGTTATGAAGTCGCTAAAAAGGTCATGCTAGAGAAATTTAGACTTCCTGGCCTACATGATGCACTGTACTATCATGCTGATTATGTAAATCCAAAATGGAAATTGGAAAGAATCGAAAAGATAGGCAGACACATTTTTTATAAACCCAAAGGCGAAAGCCATCCTAAACTTGCAGGAGCTTAAATGAACGATCCTATATCAAAAGAACCCAAATTCATTGAAAAATATGATTTGGTGACACCGATGAAAATCTTTATACAAGAAAAGTTGACCAAACTTTCTTCAGAGACTATCGGATGGTTAGCTATAGTTTGTCTACACGCGGCTACGATTCCAAGCCTTTTGGCTTTGATGACCGGGCTCACTGATAACCCTCCCCCAGTGGATGTGGTTTTCATGGTTTGGACAGCTTTGTTCTTATTTTTGGTCAGGGCAACTATCCAAAAAGATAGTTTAAACTTGATCACGATAGGATTTGGTTTTATGGTTCAAGCAATTATGATGGCATTGATATTCTTCAAATAATATCAATTTCACCAAAATGGAAGGGATAGGGTTGACAAAACCTATCCCTTCTGTTATTATTAGTATACATTTTGAACACACACAGAAAGGTGGTTTTATGAAACTGTTGGCAACATTGGTAATGAGTTTGGTTTTGGTCGGTTGTAGCACTTCTGCTGGACTAGTCAAAGGTCTAGGAGAAGATATCAAAGCTGGCACTGACTGGACTGCTTCTAAGATTAAATCTAATTAAGGAACTTAAAATGAAAAAGCTTTTGATGTTAGCACCTATGATTGCCGCGCTTGTTGGTTGTGGTTCGATGTCCAAAGATCCCTACACCAAACAAGCAGAAGAGGACCGTCGTGCCAGGGAGCAGGCTGTTGAACGCAGTTTGGACAAGGCTCCTAAATGGATGACCGAAGTTCCTAAAAGCGCAGATGCTGTATATGCCGCAGGTACTGCTGTAAGCGGTGACTTTGCAATGGCAGATGCTAAAGCACAGAACGACGCTCTGGGGAAAATCTGTATTGCATCAGGCGGCACCGTAGACAAACAGACTAAAACATTTATTATGGACACTCAAACTGCAACTTCTGAAGCCAGTGAAATGGCAATACGTTCTCGTTGCAACAATGTAGATGTCACAGGCGCTGTAGTGCATGACATCAAACGTGTTTCGGAAGGAACTCGTTATCGAGTTTATGTTTTGATGGCGCTACCTATGGGTGAAGCAAACAAACTTCGCCAAGGAAAAATTAATGAACAACTTATGAAAAATTCTGAACAGCGTAGTCGTGAAGCTTTCCGTGAGTTGGATCAAATGAATTCTTCAACACGTTAAAGGAAATATATGTTTGAATCTATTGAAATTCGTAAAGTGGAAAACGGAATCATTGTCACTATGAAGTCTGATGAAGAGGATGATAAGGACTACGTTTTTCCTAGTCTGGCAAAGGCTATTAAATTTGTAAAAGAATTTTTGGAATCCAAACCAGAAAAATGAAAACTTTATTCTTGTTGTTAGCATTATTGATACCAAGTCTATCACATGCTAATCAGTGTTCGACTGAAAAAGTTATCATCAAAAAAATTGATGCTAACGGACAGGAAATTATTTCACAAGAAAGCAGACAGATCTGTCGTGAAGCAAACAGAGATGTTTTCAGTGATTGTGAAATGTATCAATGGAAACATCGTTGGGGCACTGGAACTTCTGTGTCATGTAATTGGAGTGAACGTCAAGCAATGGAAACTGCCTTGACACACGCCCCTGATGGATTTAAAATAGAATGGTATGATCAGGCTAACAGAGCCAAAGGTTATACTGTGGTGTCCTGGACTAGGCCACTTTCCGATCAAGGTTGGTGTCGTGATATTGAAATGGTTAGGCAATATTCTAACTCAATGAGTAAGAACACATATATCATGTGTCACAGTGAAGGAAGGGGTTGGCAGAGCTTCCGTGGGCATTAAATTTAAAATAAATATTGGACTATGCCTTTAGCTTACTTAACATTTTTTACCGGTATCGCCATCTCTGCGGTGGCGATTTATTATTCAGTATTAGGCCTTGCGGCTATCTTTGCCGCCGCAGTAATCCCCATTGTGATAATGGGAACTATACTAGAAGTGGCCAAATTAGTCACTGCCTGGTGGCTTAAATCAAATTGGTATAGAGCACCACTAAGTATCAAAACCTATCTAACATTAGCTGTAGTTGTTCTAATGTTTATAACCAGCATGGGCATTTTTGGCTTCTTAAGTAAAGCACATACTGATCAAAATCTTGTAAGCGGAGATGTACAAGGTAAGATAGCCATTTACGATGAAAAAATTCGAATAGCAAAGGAAAATATAGATGCTAACCGTAAGGCGCTTAAACAAATGGATGAGGCGGTGGATCAGGTTATGGCACGTAGCTCAGACGAGAAAGGTGCTGATAAAGCCGTTGCTATACGTAGGTCCCAACAAAAAGAACGTGGTAGATTACTTTCTGAAATCGAAGCCGAGCAGAAGAAAATTGTACAACTTAATGAAGAGCGTTCACCAATCGCCGCAGAAGTACGTAAGGTCGAGGCAGAAGTAGGTCCAATTAAATACATTGCCAAGTTGATTTATGGAGATAATCCGGATCAAAATATATTAGAAAAGGCAGTGGTTTGGGTAATCATAATTATTGTCTTAGTGTTTGATCCTTTGGCAGTGTTGCTACTATTGGCAAGCCAAATGAGCTTTATGTGGGCTCGCCTGGAGGGACAAAATTATGAGTTGGTTCAAGAGAACTCCGAGGAACAAGGAAGTCGAGAAGAAGAAACCACATCACAACAGCCCGATGACGGAAAAGCTTCTTCAGAAGAAATCCAACGATCAGAGTCAACAGAAAAAGAAGAGTCAATAAATGCTGATGTTACTAATACGTTAGACGAAGCTAAATCAAAACTAAGCAAGTTTTTAGATAAACTTGGCAGTATCCATATTCCTTTTTCCACAAATGTTAAAAGCTTCGAAATTCCAAGAGTAGACCGAGCACCAGTTCCATCGATAGAAAAAACATCTTTAAATTTAAAAGATGAAAAACAAGACAACGAAGTAGATGGTATCGAAGCTTGGAATAAGATGATAGAAGAAGCCGAGAAGGCAGTCAACGAAGAAAAGATGTTGGCCAATGTTGTATGGACTGACTCTCTACAAAAATGGAGAGAAACTAATCAAGAAGCTGATATCTATGAAATACAACGTGCGTTTGACGCAGGCGAAATCAAAGAACTTCCATGGGACGAAGAATATAAAAAATACAAAATAATTCCAGAACTCATAGATCAATCTAAATATGTTCAAAATGAAGAACAGAAAGAAAGTAATCTATGGCAGGAAGCAAGAAAGAATGCGCATATCGAAAATAAAGATTCTTTAAGTCAATCAGACTATCAGGAAAAAGTTCAACAGGCTGTGATTAGAGATCTTATCAAAAACATCAATGACGGAAAAATTTCTATTACTGATTTAGAAGAGAACGAAATTAACAACATCGAAAAATATCTTAAGGAAAATAATGACAGGAAAGATAACACTGATCAGTCCGCCTGATGTATATGTCAACAAAAGTCATAGCATCATTTTAGTTAACACCACAGATGAAGAAGAAGCAGAAATAACTGATTGGTTTTCCAAACACAGTTTAGAAAAAGAAATATCTATATATTTCTATAACGGAACAAATAACCTACAATGGTTAGTCACTGCATTTTCAATAGCAAAGCATAGATATGTGAATGTAGAGAACACGCATAAATCACCATTAGACAACAGTCACTTTTTAATCAGTTATCTTTTGAGCTGTGATAACTGTCAGTACACCCTCAAAGACGATAATCTTTTTGAAATTTATAGATTGTTAAATACATCTAGAATAGCCTCAGTTACAGAATTTTTAGATAGGGTGATACCAATTGAATACGAACAAGAATCAGACCTGTGATTTTTGCGGTAAAAGCAAAGAAGATGTAGAAAAAATGGTCGTGGGCCAGAACGGCTCTATCTGCAATGAGTGTGTGTCATTGTGTGATAAGATTCTAAAAGATCAAAAAGGTAAAATAAAAGACCAAGATCTTTCTAAATTTAATCCAGTTAGAATAAAGGAATTCTTAGATGAATTTATAATTGGACAGGACGAAGCTAAAATATCTCTTTCAGTAGGTGTAAGCCAACATTATAAAAGAATAAGCTCGGTCACTAGTTATGTAGACTTAGAAAAGAGCAATGTAATGATAATAGGTCCTACAGGCTGCGGTAAGACCATGATGGTAAAAAAGATTGCTGAATACATAGATGTTCCTTTCGCACATTGCGATGCTACCAGTCTTACTGAAGCAGGTTATGTAGGAGAAGATGTTGATATATTAGTTCAAAATCTTTTATCTAAAGCTGATGGAGATATTGAAGCCGCCAGTCGAGGAATAATTTATGTTGATGAAATAGATAAGATCAGCAGAAAAGGCGAAAGCAATACAGCATCAAAAGATGTGGGTGGGGAAGGTGTACAGCAAGCTCTACTAAAAATGATAGAAGGCAGTGTTGTGACAGTAAACTATGGAAAGAATAAAGAACCCATAGAGATAGATACAAAAAATATACTGTTCATAGTTGGCGGAAGTTTCGTAGGGTTAGATAAAATTATAAACAAACGAGTCAGCCCATCCAGCATTGGATTTAATGGTGTTATTAGCGCACAAAACAGCAGAGAAATATACAGCAAAACAGACCAAAAGGATTTGATTAAATTTGGTCTGATACCAGAATTCGTTGGAAGATTCAGTATCGTTACAAATGTAGAAGAATTGAATAAAGAAGAATTGATACGTATTTTGGTAGAGCCCAGAAATAATTTAGTAAGTCAGTATAAGTACTTGTTTGATATGGATGGTATTGAATTAGAATTTGATCCTTCAGCGTTAGAAGCAATCGCTGAAAAGAGTATCGAATCTAATACCAATGCCAGAGGTCTTAGAACTACTTTGGAAAAACTTTTGATACCTTATCAGTTTGAAGCACAGGAGTTAGCCAAAAAAGGTCTAAGGAAGATGGTAATAAATCGGGAGTCGGTTATAAAGAAAGAACTTCCGCTTTTCGTTTTTGATAATAAAAAGAAGGAATATGGCAAAAAATTATAGAAACTCTTTACGTGGTAATTCTGTGTTAGTTGATGGAGACTTCAACAAAGCTCTTCGAAAGTTCAAAAAAATTGTAGAAGAAAGTGGGGTTCTCCAAGATCTCATGGAAAAACAACATTACGTCAAACCCAGTGAAAGACGCAAAAAAGCCAAAGGCGCCGCAAGAGCACGTTGGCTCAAAAAACAATCACAACAGTTACTTCCACCAAAAAACTATTGACATAAAGTATTAAATCAACTATAATACTAGTATGGCAAAACATCTTATGGTTGATTTAGAAACTTTGGCGACGACACCTGATTCAGTGATACTGACTATTGGGGCTTTTAAATTTGATCCTTGGGGACCAAATGTTGATAGAAGTACTCAAAATGTTTTTTATCGAAGAGTTGATACAGAATCGTGTGAAACGTTAGGTATGGTCATTGATCCAGCTACATTGGATTGGTGGGGCAAACAAAGTCCTGAAATTATAGACGAAGCATTTCATCCAGAAGATAGACATCCAATTGAAGAAGTCATTAACGACTTTCACAAATTTGCTTGGGGCTGTGATTCATTTTGGAGTCATGGTAGTATATTTGATATCATGATATTAGAAACTTATTTTAGAAAAATGGGTAAAGCATTGCCTTGGAACTTTTGGCAGATTAGAGATACACGAACATTATTTGATTTAGGTTATGATCCTGAAATGCCTCAAAACTCTAAACACAATGCATTAGAAGATGCCTATCGTCAGGCAGTGGGTGTTCAAAATATCTATAAGAAAGTAGTATTACGATGAACCAACGTCTTCGTGAATTAATGATAGAAGCAGGATATGCAACACCTGAAACAGAAACTCAAGCACACAGGCTAATAGAACTTGTGATACAAGACTGTGAAAAAGTCATTAAAGCTTGGAAAAACGAACCCTTTCCATTCGATGAAGATTTAGCAGTGCGATTAATCAAAGATCAATTTGGAGTCAAATAATGCGTATTGAAGATGATATCAAACTTGATTTTAAAGATGTATTAATTAGACCAAAACGTAGTACACTTTCAAGTCGCAAAGAAGTAGATTTACAAAGAACATATAAGTTTAAACACAGTGGCCAAGAGTGGACTGGGATTCCAATTATGGCGGCAAATATGGATGGAGTTGGCACGTTTGAAATGGCACAGGCTTTACAACATCATAAACTGTTTACTTGTATTAAAAAAGATTATATAATTGAGGATTGGGGTAAGGCACATTTAAATTTAGATTTTAGTTATATTGCAGTGAGTACTGGAACTAGCGATAAAGATTTTGAAAAACTCAATATTGTTCTTACTGGTATTGGAAAAATTAAATTTATTTGCATTGATGTAGCGAACGGTTATAGTGAACATTTTGGTGATTTTGTAGCCAAGGTTAGAAAAAATAATCCAACAGCAACTATTATTGCTGGTAACGTTGTTACAGCAGATATGACACAGGAGTTAATTTTACGTGGCGCGGATATTGTTAAAGTTGGTATTGGTCCTGGTAGTGTGTGTACTACTCGTATTCAAACTGGTGTTGGGTACCCACAGCTTAGTGCTATTATTGAATGTGCCGACGCCGCTCACGGCCTTGGCGGTCATATTATTGCTGATGGTGGATGTACTTGTCCTGGTGATGTTGCCAAAGCGTTTGGCGCAGGAGCTGACTTCGTGATGCTAGGAGGTATGCTGGCCGGACATGACGAAGGTGGTGGCGAAATCAAAGATGGCAAAGTTACATTTTATGGAATGAGTTCAGACACTGCTATGAACAAACACAATGGTGGCGTAGCTGAATATCGTAGCAGTGAAGGACGCACAGTAGAAGTAAAGTATAAAGGTGCTGTAAAAAATACAGTTTTAGATTTACTTGGCGGTATTCGAAGTACTTGTACATATGTTGGTGCAGCCACGCTAAAGCAACTGTCAAAATGTACAACATTTATACGTGTTAATCGACAAATAAACGATGTATTTGTAAAATAGCGTCTGTAGCTAAATGGAACAGCAGGAGCCTCTAAAACTCCAGATGCGTGGGTTCGATTCCCACCAGACGCACCAATTTTTTAGAAAGAGTAAAATGATTACTATAGAACATTCAGCCATATTTTTGGCTAGTAGTATTTTAATGATGATGGCTTTGATAGTGATAACTGCCGGTGCAGTTGTTATTAGTGTGATATTACACAAATATTGGAAACCTCTTAAACTTTTTACTCCGGATAGTTTGGCTGCTTATAATCCCACATATAATCCAAATAACAAACAAGAGACAAAGATCAACAATAAATAGATTTGCAGGAAGGTCCTGCAACCAACACTCTTTAAATTACTAGGTGTTTAGAGTGTACACCGTAAAAAGGAAGAAAAATGATGTATAATCAAAAGCTCGTGGCGAGCATAAAAGCCAACAACAAAGTCTTACGTGAATTCAAAGACACTGTCTATATTCCATTCGCCAGCGAATACAGCATCTTACTCAAAAACCTCAATACAACTCGTGCAGTCGTTAATGTGTTTATCGACGGAGAGAATGTCGTTCCTGGCGGATTGGTCATAGACCCGGGTCGGACTGTCGACTTAGAGCGTTGGATTAAAAACGGCAATCTCTCTGAAGGTAACCGATTCAAGTTCATTGAACGCACACAAGCAATTGAAGATGGCCCACGTGGAATCAAACTAGAAGATGGTTTGGTACGTATTGAATATCAATTTGAACTACCACGTCCTATTCTCAATATCCCAACTTGGACAACTACTACCACAACTTGGAATACAACTTATGGTGGAGTAAGTGGGGCATCAAGTCCAACATACAATGTTAATGGTGTATTGCGCAATGTTGACTTTAGCAAGGGTGAACAAGTTCGTGCTATGGCCAGTAGTGCAACTGCCGCAACGTTGAACAGTATGGGCATCAGTAGTTCTAGCGAAGTTCATGATGGTATGGCTACAATGGACAGCTATGTTAGTGATGTAGGTATTACAGTGCCTGGTAGTAAGTCAACACAAAGTTTTCAAACTGTTACAGTGGGCGCACTAGACCCTATAATTCATAATATTGTTTTGAAACTTGTGGGTGACTTGGGCAATAACAAACCCGTTGTCAAACCAGTAACAGTTGCTCACAAACCAAAGTGTGTAACATGCGGGAAACAAAACAAAGCCCATTCTAAGTTTTGCTCAGAGTGTGGTACCGCTCTTGAAATATTCGCATAAGTAGTATACAATGAAAAGCATACATCACGGCAAGGCAGGAGCCAACTCAAAGTTGCGTGGTCGCAAGACTGCTCTGCTAACCTGCCGTTGTTGTATGCTGATTAATTTCAAACACGAAGAACGTGTAAAAGAAGCCAAAACTGACATAAGGAGATATCAAAATGGC
>JACCDW011244494.1_pt1 | contig 31258 bp, 39 predicted proteins | sample 7449781 | NCBI WGS metagenome assembly JACCDW01 (sample SAMN15323449, study PRJNA562643) | freshwater metagenome | isolation source: river surface water | place: USA:Blue River Watershed | collected 2017-08-18
GCAGCCGACAAGATAACGACATTAAAAAGTGAAGTAAATCAATTAAAAACCCAATTAAATGAAACTAAAGCTAAACTTGACTCTGCTAATAGCATTGACGATAGTAAGCCCTTCTCTATTAAAGGGGCAGGTAGTTAAAAAGTTGGGGAATGATAGCGTTATTGTACTTACCCTTAAACAAGGTAGGGCAATCAATAACATGATTGATTCACTTGAGAAACAAATAGGAATTAAGAATGATTCAGTGAAAATTCTGAAGTCAAATCTTTCTGAACAGGTTAGTGTAGCTAATTTGTTAAGGACAGAAAAGATACAGATTTTATCCCTGAAAGATACTTTGGAAGTAAGGTCTAGAGTTAATCTTGATACCCTAAATGATTATAAAAATAGGTATTATAAGAACATCGAGATATATAACAAATATGAGAAAAGCATGGACTTTGAAATAAAACTTCACAGACTGAATAGTGTACTATTCGCTTTTCTAACATTTTTTGCATTCTCACAAATAAGATAAAATGGATATTTCAAAATTAGGAACAAAGTTACCACAGGCAGTATTAGACGAAATACCTGCAATTATGGAAAAGTTCGGTGTGACTAACCCTTTAAGGCTCTGTCACTTTTTAGCTCAATGTGGTCACGAAAGCGGTCATTTTAAGTTTGTAAGTGAAAACCTAAACTATTCAGCAGACGGACTTCGTAAGATATTTCCAAAGTATTTCCCTACAACTGAATTAGCTGCAAAGTACGCAAGGCAGCCTGAAAAGATTGCAAATAAGGTCTATGGTAATCGTATGGGTAATGGTGACGAGGCTAGTGGTGATGGTTACAGATTTAGAGGTCGTGGATATATCCAACTTACAGGAAAGAACAATTATACAGCTTTTGACAAGTTTGTAGAAGACGATATTTTAGCAAATCCTGATTTAGTTGCTAGTAAATACCCACTTATGAGTGCAGCTTTTTTCTTCCATACCAACAAATTGTGGGATATTTGTGATAAAGGTCATGGTCATGAAGTTGTACTTGCAGTAACTAAAAGGGTAAATGGAGGTACAATCGGGCTAGAGGACAGACAAAAACATTTCAATTCATTCCATACTTTAATGGCATAATATGGCAGATTTAACACAAAATTTAAGTAAAGCAAATAGTACGTTTCTAAAGATAGCAGCTATATCTACGGGTATTGTGGCTGTTTTTGGTTTATATAGCTTTTACAAAAACAATATATGGTCACCTACTATTAAAATTGATAGTATTGACTACAACAAAGGAATAGCTTATTTAACAATAAATGGTAAGCCATTTGTACTTAGAGGTGAATCTAGCTATCTTATAGCTTATGATTGGGGTGTAAGGTTTGGTACGTCAATTCAGCCTAATGGACAGCGTTATTTCGACAGAATTGAGGTTCTTAAAAGAAACCTAGTACACAAAGTACTTAAAAACAAAGACGAAGTTCACTCGTTTACGGGTAGCGAAGAGGGTATTGTACATGGGGTATGGGGTGTTCCTGCAAGTGCAGGTTTTGACGTATTTCAGGATAAATCGTTCACAGGTGACGAGAAAAACTTTTGGAACAACGCTTTTAATGACACAAAATCTAATTTAGTGGTCAAAGGCTTTGCAGACGAAGAATAATAAAAAAAATAGTGGTAATTAGAAATAATTACTAATTTTATACAACTTATTTTCAAATCAAAAAAATAAATATCATGGAAAAGAAAGGTTTAGTATCTACAGCAGTAGGAGTTGGTCTAAGTTTATTGGTTCTTTATGTAACAGTAAGAGTAATCAGTTCTGCTTGGAAAAGTGGTCAATAATCACTAAAAAATATAAAAATGGCAACAGCTAAAAAGAAAATCAATGTAGCAGATATTGCTAAATTGGCTAAGAAAATCCGCAAACAAGGGGAAAAATGGACTGACGCTATTAAAAGAGCTGCAGCCCAACTAAAATAATTGCTATGGCAAAGAATAAGGGTAAGGAAAAAGTCATCATTTTTGATGGTGAGGATAAGTTCGTTAAGCCTAGACATCATTCATATGATGTGAATACGGGCAAAGCTGAATTTGTTGGTAGTGATGGAGAGGGTAAAGACATAAGAACTAATGTACCCCCTCTAAACGCTGAAACAAAAGACGCTATTCAAGGTGGTTCAGGTATGCCTTTGCCTAAACTTGGCTCTCCTAACTTTTGTGCTGATTTAGCTACTTACATTTCTACAAATGGTGGTGGTTCGGCAACTCCTAATGAAACGATGGCTGCTTATGATATGTTTCAAAGGTATTGCAACAAGCCTGAAGATAGTACTACTAGTACGACTACAAGTACGACAACGGCAGCACCAAAAGGTGATACTAATGTAATCATTCCTGCAGTACCTGTGATTCCCGTTTTTCCTGCATCTAATTTAGGTATTAGACCTACGGGCGGTGGTGCAGGTGGTGGTGGTGGTGACGAAGAAGGTGCACCTGAACCAAAAAAGAAAAGTTATTGGTGGTTATTGCTTGTTGCATTAGGCATTTACTTAGTAGCTAAAAAGAAAAAAGATTAAAATGAATACAACAATAGAAAATAGTCCTCCTCCTGCACCCGTAAGCACACCCGCTCCTTCACCTGCAGCAGCCCCTATGCCAATGGCTGCACCCCCACCCGCAGCACCTGCTCCTGCTATGGCAGAAGGTGGTGAAACAACTAGTGGTGGTGGCATCAGAGGTTGGTTTGGTGATATTAATGTAGTAGAGGTATCTGTGTCTGCTTTGATAGTGGGTGTTGGTATTTATGCTATTCAATATTTCAGGCTAATGATGGCTATGGAAAAGAGTGCTTACAATGATGTGATTGAAAGAATCGGTAAGTTAGAAAGTGCTGCTCTTGCTGCCAAGAAAACAGCAGAAGTAAACGCTTCAGGTTCAAGAGGTAAAAGACCTGTTATGAGACTTGGATAATATGACAAAAAAAGAAACTAGTACAACATATAGCCCATTTTTATCTGTACAGCAGATAAGACTTGTAGACGTATTTGTAGTTTCACCCTTTTGTTTTTATGTAGCTAGTCAAAAGAGTTTATCCAATCCAATAAGGGTTGGTTTATTCGTTTTAGGACTTTCTACACTTCTATACAACGGAAATAATTACTTGAAAAACAGAAAATAACCATAAACAATTATGCTTGATTCCATAACATACGGCAATCCAACGCAAAAGCAATTACCTTTTTTAGAGGCTGAAAGCCCTTTAGATAAACATTTGCCTCAATTAATCAAGTTTGGTTTCCCTTTGAATAGCTCAAAAGCTACAAGAGAGGAGTTAAACGAATTAGTAGATTTTATAGGTGATGTAAAAGCTGACGAAGAAACGCTTAAAAGATATAGGTCTTATGACGCATCTATTGAGCGAATCTTTGCTAGTGTGATTATAAATCAGGAACTAGGGGACAAAGGCATAGAAATAGTAGATAGTCTAATAGACGAAAGTCTGCCTGTGATACTTAAATTAAAGTACCATTTTCAGCGTCCTAGACCTTATCAGTTAGCACAACATTACAAATTAAAACTATTCCCTTTTAGCTCAGTTTCGGCTGAAACACCATCATATCCTGCAGGTCATACATTTCAGGCAGCTTTGATTTGCCATGTTTTAGGCAATCATTTCCCTGAGAAGTTTAGCTATTTTGATTCTTTGGCTAAGGACATTGAATACTCAAGAATTTATTTGGGTCTTCACTATCCTTCTGATAATGATTTCTCACTTTATTGTGTAGAAACAATCGTAAAAGACAGAGATTTCAAAGCTAGATACGGGTTATAATGCAAATACACTTAAAAGACGGAAAGTCCACTTGGAAACAAGATTGGGCTGAAATTGGCGGTAAGAGGAACTTCTACAGAAGTAGGTGGGAGTACAGATATGCTTTGTATTTGGAGTTTATGAAAAAGCATGGTCATATAATTGAATGGCAGCACGAACCAAAGACATTTTGGTTTGAGGGTATTAAAAGGGGTACAAACAACTATAAGCCCGATTTTATGGTAGTCTTTCCTAGTGGTTCTGAAGAGTGGATTGAGGTAAAAGGTTACATGGACAGCAAGTCAGCAACAAAGATTAAACGAATGGCTAAATATCACCCCGATGTAAAGCTAAGAGTTATAGGGAAAGAGTGGTTTAAAGAAAATGGTAGTAAATTAAAAAATATAATTTCAGGTTGGTAAATTTGGGATAAAATAAATACATTTGTTAAATAAAAAATAACCATGAATTTTGATAATACTTTTACAGCTCTTGAGACTTTTGTCAATTATTTTAAGAAAAATGGATATGACAAAACAATGGCTGCCCTTACAATAGAAGATGGTCAAGTAACCTCTTTTGAAGACCCCTATATAAATTTGGTATTAAACTCAGTTTCACAGGCATTTAGCATGGACGTAGAATCTTTGCTGTATGCTAAATATGCTAGAGGGGATAACAAGTTTGCTGTGGGTTTTTGCGTTTACTATCTTTACAAAAGTATGAGCATACGAGACATTAGTGATAATGTTTTCACATCTAGGCATAAGACTAATATCAGTAAATACAAAATCCTGATTGAGTCTTTGAACCCTAAATACAAATCGGATATACCATACTTAAAAATAAAAGACAAACTAGATAAAATACTATTAAACAAATAACCATCATGGAAAATCAGACTGAACAACAACAAAATCAGCAAACCTTTACAGAGCCAAAAAGGGAGTTTATGCCCTTTAGCGACAACGTAAATGATAAACCATATAGTCAGCCTACGGGTTTTGTTTCTCAAGACCAATTATCTACTATTATTCCTGAGCCTTCATTTCAGCCTCAGTCAATAAATACTAGAGACAACCCATACGATATGTTAGGTGGTGATGGTGGTGGCGGTGGAGGTCGTAAAAACGATTCTGCTCCCGTAAACCCTGCTATGAATCAAGCTAGTGATGCTGAAAAGAAAGCAGGTGCAGAACACTTAGCTACAATCATATTAGATACCTATGAGCAAATCAACTCATGGGGAAATATGTTCCTGAAAATTCCTGAAAAAAGAATTAGAAAACTACAAGCTGAAGGTGAATTGGATTTATCTATTCAAGTTCCTACAGCCGATGGTTCTACTATTTCAGCAGGTGAATTTATTGAAGAGTTTAACAATCAAACAAAAGACACTTTAGTTGTTTCTAAAGAGTTCAAAAAAGATGTAAAACCTCCATTAGTAAGAATACTAGAGAAAAGAGGTGCGGGTATGACTGATGAGCAGTATGTACTCTTTGCTTTTGGTAAGGATATTGCTGTTAAAAGTGTTTTGATTTATCAAATGAAATCAACTGCAAATGATTTAATTAATGCTTTAGTAGAAAATACTGCAGCTATTAAATCAAGCGGAGCTGTACCAACACCAAAACCATCTGCTCCAAAGCCTACACCAACTCCAACACCAACATACGAGCCTACTCAAGAGTTTGATAATTTCAACTCAAATGAAGCAGTAGTAAACTCTATTGTGCAAGAGCAAAAAGTTCCTACAACGGGAAAGGCAAAGCTCATGGAACAAAGACAAAAAGAAAAGATTTGGAGTGAGAATGCAGCTAAAGCAAATGGTGGAACAAGCTCATACCAAGAGGCTATGAAAAGCAGAAAGACAAATGGTAAAAGAGGTCGTAAGCCAAAAGATTATATCAGCAACATTGACGAAAGTGAAATAGCTGAAGCAATCATTTTGAGAGAGACAGACAGAGAAGGAAAAGAGAAACCGAATCCACAAATGCAAGGACTAGATTAAAATGAAAATTAAAAGCCCTGAGTGGATTGAGTTTAAGCAGAGAATAATGAGTATTATTCGTGTCTTCGACAAAGAGGCAGAAAAAATATATTTTCCTGTTGAAAACGATGACGATTTTATTATTTGCGTAGAGGATTGTAAAGTCATTCCAATTTTTATAAAGAAAGAAAACTTTATGAAGATTGAGTATGATTTTGCCATGTGTGATACTACAATCAGAAGAATATCATTTTCAAAAGTCTACGATTCGTATAGAATTGAAATGGCTTTAAAAGAAACAAAAATTTAGAAATGGGAAGAGAACCTTTATTGATGGCGGCAGTTGGGAAAAAAGGTGTGGGAAAGACTTGGGCTCACATGATTACCATAAACAAATACGTTGAAGGAGACCCTTATCATGGCATTAAAGGACGTAAGGCTCTTGTAATGGACGTAAATGACGAATATGGGGTATTTGGAATCAGGGCTTTGTCACTAAATGACGTAGGACTTTTTACTATTCACCCTCATGTAGAAGTCAGGAGAATTAGACCTTTCCATCCAAACGGAACTAGAATGACGCTAGACGAATGGGCTCAGGCATTGTTCTACGTTTTAAGCACATTTAAGAATGGACTTTTAGTAATTGAAGACCCTTCTAAATTTATAGGTGACCATATGCCTTCTGATTTAGTGGGTGCTATTGCCACAAATCGTCATGTTGGTTTGGACATCATTTTATCTTATCAGTCGATTGGTCGTATTGTAACTAAACTTTGGGGTAATTTGAACCAATTAAGATTTCATAAGAATGTGGAATCAGTAGAAAGGCATAAAAATAAATTCCCTGATAAGTTTGAATATATGCGTATTGCCGAAATCATGGTAAACAACCAATACGACTCAGGTAATAAGAGGTTTTACTGCTATGTAGATATGGACGAATCAAACATCAGAGGTAATTATAGCCAAGAAATGATTGAAGATGCTGTAGACCAATATATCAGCGAAAACTATAGAGCACTTACCAATCCTTACATGGTGCTCAAAGATGAAAAGAATAAGAAAAAATATACTGATATTACTGCTAGAGCAGAAGTCAAAAGAAGACTACTTGCTCAGTATATAGGATAGTTTCTGTGTTGAGTTTTTCGTTTTATCCCCTTTAGTTAATTCTATTGGGGATTTTTTTTTGCTACAAATAAACGTAATATAAAGTATCAAATAATAGCATTTTGCTACTAAGGATTGTAGTAAACAAAGTAATTAGATTTAATTATCAATTAAAATTAAGTACATAGGTTTGATATGTCATTTGAATCTGTATTCACTTGATACACAATCATTCTTAAAAACTTAAATTAGAAAAAAATGGACTTCAAATCTCTTGCAGGTAAAGTTTTAGTAGTAACAGCGGGTGTAGCCCTTTATATGTTAGCAGTTAAGCCGTTGCTTGACAAAGCTAAGATTGGTGCTTAATTCATAAGGAACTAACTACAACAAAACAAAATTTTTAAAAAAATAAATTCATTAACAATGTCTAGTATTCAAAAGTACTTACAACAAGCTAACCGCTCTGTAAACGAGCAGTTTATTGGTGTAGATGGTTTCGCAGACGAAACCTATTTTACAGGTGCAGACGATTTCTTCGGTGCTGATGCAGCACCTGCCGCAGCTCCAATGGCATCAGCAGGTATGATGAAATCTCAACCTTACATTATCACAGTTTCTAACGCTTCAAACGCTGCAGTTTCTGTAGATGTATTTGGTGCTTACGTTTATTTGAACAACGCAGGTTTCTCTGCAGGTTCTTTAACTGTAAACAACGTAACAATTACGTCTAACCTTTCTAACACAACTTATTACAACTTACTTAACCAATCAAGTGTATCTCCGTTCACAATCGGTTCTACTTTGATTAGCTCAGTAAATGGTGTAACTAGTCAGGTGTTACAACCGATTACATTAACTACTCAAGACGCTAACGGTAACCAAGCTGTTAAAATCTTGACACCTGTAATCGACCCATATCAGAACCAAAGTGGTGTAATTGAATTAAAGCAACCATTCCGTATCGATGGTTTCACTAAATTGACTTTCAGCGTATTCGCTGCAACTTCAGTTCAGTTTCAATTCTACCCTTCTGATAACATCAATATTGCTCGTGGTTTAGGTGGAAACCCTGTATCTAAGCAATATGGTAGTCCAAAGATTATCAGACCTGCTGCTCGTTAATTCTAGCGGTACAAAATAAAAAAGAAAGGGCTGAAGCAGATTTTATATCAGCTTCGCCCTTTTTTACTTTTAATTCACTAAATTGCATATCATGTCGAGTAATGTAAATATATACGCATACACCGCTGCAGCGAATCCGTATTTCGTGAAATCGTTGGCACATAGACATGGCTACGAATTTGACAAAGACCAACCTCTTTCTTCGGTTTTACAGCAACTCGTTTCCTACGAGGGCGAACCCGTATTAATGGAAATTATCGAAAATAACCCTGACAAAGAATTGTTTATGGACTATTTCGAGAAGAAGTATGGTAGAAAGCCTGATGGCTGTACTTGTACCTCTTCAAATCCAAATAAAAATATTCTTGAATCTTACATGAATTTCTCAGGTCAGCTTCAAGCTCAGGCAGCACAACAAGTTGCTGACAACAAAAAATTAACTTCGGAAACAGGTATGTTAATGTTTGCAGGAGCGGTGTTAATTGCTTTCGCAATCATAACAACTAAAAAATAATTAAAATGGCTTTACGAGCACCACAAAACGCAGCAGAGGCAAAATTTCAATATTGTAACTATGGTTACGATAAAAGCAAATATAGCAGTTTTGAAGATTGCATGAAAAGGCACGAAAGCAAATTTTCACCACCACCACCACAGGATAAAAAAACTATGGAAGGTGCACCTTTGCCAAATGACTCAAGCAATCCTGTAAGCGAAGTTGAAGGTTTATTTGGTGTAAGAATGTCTAAAGGACAAAAATGGGCATGGGTAATTGGTATTACACTAGCTATTTATGGTATAACGTACTATGTAAATAAAAAAAATTAAATTAAAATAAAATGGCAGTAAGTGCACTACAAGTAACAGAAGAGGCATTATCATATGCAGTCGTTACTGATAAAGATGGTTTAGTTAAATTACTTAAAAGAAATGGAGTTGTAGTCGGTAACAATCCTTCTGATAAAGAAGTTACTATTGCCGTTTTGATGGCTTCAGCTAAAAGTACAAACTTCAAAAATGAGTTAGCTACTTTCCTAACGGGAAAAGTAAAAGAGGCAGGTGAAAATTTGTCTTTTGTTGGTAGCTCACAGGATTTTGGATTCACAGGAATTGACGATTTCCAATTCACAGGTTCTGACGATTTCTTTAATGCAACTGCTGCTGAAAGAGCTGCTAAAAGAACTGCTGCTGCTCAAAGTTCTGCTGCAAAAAAGAAGGCAAGAGTTACAGCCGACAATCCTCAAGGTAAAACAGGTGTAGGACTTTTGTTATCTAACATTGGTAAAGCACTTACTAGTCAAGATACAATCAATGCAGGTATTCAAATTGGTTTAAATAAAATCAACAACAAGACTCAAGCTGATGCGAATAACATCAGTAATCAAGCTGCAGTTTTACAAGCTCAACAAGACGAGCTAAAAGCAAACATGGGTAAACCTTCAAAGAAAAGTAGTGCTACAACTTACATCATAGTTGGTGCGGGAGTATTAGTTGCTATCACAGCTATATATCTTTTTGTAAAATCAAAAAAAAGTAACTAATCATGGCAACAGATAACAAAATATTGTGGTTTGGAGCGGGTGTAGTAGCAACTATTCTTGCTTTAAGATATTATAGTAAGAAAAAAGATGTTAAGGTAGCAGATTTAAAAAATGAGAATCCTCCAATTATTGTAGGTATTCCTGACCCTAACCCTGCACCTCTACAACCATCAAGTGGTTTAACAGCAAATCCTGTTACTTTAAGTGCTATGGGTAGTGGTGTAAAACCTCCTATCTACATGAGTGCTCAGAATTTAGTACCTAATATTTATGACAGAGGTGTAGGTGCACCATTGTTTGTTAATGCAACAGGTGATGCCCCAACTGATATCCAAGAGGCTTGTAAATGTGCAAGTAAAAGAACACCTAGAAAAACTATTTTATCACAATTAAACGTATTGTAATGAGTAAAGCAGTATTATTCCTTTTAGGAGCAGTAGCGGGTGCGTATGGTATGCACATTTACATGAAAAAAAAGTAAATTAATTAAAAATGGCTGAAGCGTCAGAATTGTTACAGAAAGCTAAAGAGCTTAAATCAAAGTCTGATAGTATGGCTTTGAAAAAAACTAAGGGCACTATAACAGGAGGCTTTATTGGAATGGCAGGTGGTCTATTAATAGGCTATTCTCGTCAGTACAATTTAGTCTCTTCAGCGTTTATAGGAGCTATCATTGGTGGATTGGTATCTCAGTTATTACTACCTAAAGTAGAAGAATAATGGAGCAAAACACAAAAGTATTCATATTAGGTGGGTTAGGTCTTTTAGGCTTAACCTATTTAATTATGAACAAAAATAAAAATAAAAGTTCTGAAAGCACAGACAAAGAACTTGAAGACTTCTCTAAAAAAAGAGGAGAGGGTGCTATGAAGATTGCAGAGAACGCTAAAGAAAAGGGTGGACTATCAATGCTGACTTACTATCATTTTGATGTCAAAGAACCCTACTATAAAAGTGCTGCTCAAGGAAAATTAGATTTTGCAGAGGCTGAAAAAGAGCTAAAAAGTCTAATTAATGAAGTTAATAAAGGTATTCAGGATATGAGTATTGGTCAAATTGACTTTCAAAAAAAGGTTGGCAGAATAGAAGTTTTGGGTGAATTACTAATAGAACACAAATAATATGGAAAAGAATAAAAAAATTTTAATTGGAGTTGTAAGCGTATTAGCTGTAGGTGGTTTACTCTATGCTCTTAGAGGAAAGCTATTTGGTAAAAAAGATAATACTGCTGAAAGCACACCAACAAAAGTAGACACTACAGCTCCTGAATTAACGCAAGAACAAAAGGACGCTATAGTTGCTGCAAACCTTGCACTTACAAATCCTTTAGGTGCTCTATTCTTAAACACAGGAGCTTCAAAACAAGCATATGAGGTAAAAACACTAGGTAGCAATCTAAACATTAGAAAGACCCCTAGTGCAAAATCTGAAATAGTTAAGAAGATACCTAATAAAAGTACTTTATATGGCAATCCTTCTCAAGTAGCAGGTTGGTATGAAGTTTCAGAAGATGGTAACAAAGTAATAGGTTATGCGTCTTCTATGTACTTAGTCAAAAAATAAACATGAATATGGCAGAAAGTCAAATTGATTTGGAAAAAACACTTACCGCAAATCAGCTTTTTAAAATCTACAAAGAAGATGGCGGTACACTCAATTTCTCTGAGTGGCTAACAAGAGAAAAAACTAAGGGAGTTTTCCCTTTGAATGATGGGTTAAATCAAGAAATTAATTTAACTTTAAATAAATTTAAAACTAAAGAAAAAGACATGGGAAAGACTATTTTAGGAATGCCTGTAAAAACATTATATATCGTAGGTGGTATTATTTTGTTAGCTGTAGTAGCTCGTCAAATCATGAAAAAGAAATAATATGAAATTAGGTGATGTACTTATTGGAGTTGTAATAGGCGGTTTAGCTGCTCACTTATATTACAGAGGTTTGAAAAAACCTTCTGCTAGTTTAATGACAGACGCTGAAGTAAAAGAAGTTATTGCTGATGCTACAAATGTAGAATCTTCAAAGTATACCAATGCTTTTTTGAAAGATTTTGAAGTAGTGTTACCTCCCGTTCAAGCTAGTAAGGCTGTAAAAGAAAAGGCTTTTGAATCACAAAAACGCAGAAGTCGTGTAAACCCTGATAAGTTAAAAACCCCATTGACTACTGATGCAATATAAACTTTGGACAAGATACGAACCCCTTATGGTTAAGGTAGTAGTGAAAACTACTAGTCCTCAAGTTATTGTATTAAAAGTATACGATGCAGGTCAGGCTAATACCTACTTTACAAATAGAACCAAAACTATTGATGGGACTCAGGACTTATATGTTAGGATGCCTTTGTCTCCTAATACTTGCGTTTTGAGTATCTACAATGAAAAGAATGGTAATCAGAAAAAGGGCGAAGACCCTACTTTTGAAGTTCTAGAGGTAAAGAAAGAAGAGTTAGATATTACTTTGGGTAAAACAAAAATGGATACTCCTTTAGTTAGGAATTTCGTTGCTTTTGCTCAAAAGTTTTGTTACAATGCAGGTTGGCTTTCTGCAAACAAAGATTATGTAAGTGCAGCGGGAAATTTCAAAATAGAATACCTCCCATACATCATTAGTAGTAAAGGTCAGAAGATGGCTACCCCTGCTCGTATTAGCACAAAAAATGGTAGAATACAAGTTTCTCAGGAGGCTTTTTTACCTTTCACTATACCTATGAGAATGGCAATATTACTCCATGAGTTCAGCCACTACTATGTGAATAGTGATATAGCAAACGAAACTGAAGCAGACTTAAATGGTCTTACAATATATCTAGGTTTAGGCTATCCAATTAAGGAGGCTTATTCTGCATTTGGAGAAACATTTATTGGCTATCCAAGTCAGCAGAACAAATTAAGATACGACATAATTGATAAATTCATTAAAGAATATATCGAGGAATATAAAATCAAAGACGTTTACGCTTCAGGAAATTAAAAAAATATATTATGAATAAAAAAGTAGCTTTTTATGTTGGAATTTATGCAGTAGTGGCTTATGGAGCTTACTATATGTTTTTTTCTAAAAATGCTTATGTAAAAACCATCAAAAAGACAAACAATTATGGTGGTTCTGCAAAGGACTTAAAAGACTTAGTAGGTAAGAACTTCTTAAAACCGTGGGCTAAAGCTGCAAAAAATAATGTTCCAACATTTCAATTTGAGGGTAAAACCTACAATACAAAAGGCGGTAAAATAGTAAGATAAAAATAAATAAAATGAAAGTATATCAGTATTATAAGGATTTACCCCAATGGGCTAAAGGTATCGTTGTAGTAGGCGGTGCTGCTGCTTTATTTTTTGTAGGAAAGAAAATTTATACGATTGTATTTCCTTCAGCCGAAGAAAAAAGAAATGCTGAATTAGGTAGGAATATTGATACCGAAATAGCAAAACTACAAAAATCTCAAAAGGCTAGTTTTCCTGAAAGCACCTATAATACACTAGCAAATACAATATATAATAGTATGAAATTCGCTGTTGGTGATGACTATGGAGCTGTACAAGATTCTTTGAAAAAGATGAAAAACGACCTAGATGTTGCTAAACTTATTAAAGCCTTCGGTAGCCGTCAAGACTATGCCTTTGGTATTCCTGTTGGTGGAAAAATGGATTTGTTTACTTATGTTAAAAAGGAATTAGGTAATGAGTGGGGTGGTTTAACAGATTACAGAGTAAAAGATATAAACAAAGATTGGGCTGCTAAAAAAATAACATATACAATATAAAATAAGGTTATGGCTATAGACATGATTGAAAATAATGAGCTTGGTGCTCTAGCTCCTTCAAGAGTAGGTAACGACAGATGCTTTGTAGACGAAAAATCTAAAAGCTATTTGGGTTTTACAGGTGAAGAGGACTTTTATAACCTTTTTGGTAGTCAAAAGCGTAAGCAGTCTATTGCTCAAGTAGAGAAAGACGCAAGAGCTAAGTGGGCTCAATACGACACAAAAACCTGTGGAGGTATTAATTTACTACTACAAGACGCTATGGTAGAAAGAGAAAGAATTACAAAGCTCATGGCTTCAAGTAATGCTTTTGAACTACCTATTCAAAGAAAATTTGCTATTGAGGCAGAGGCTAACGCAAAAAAGCTGCAAAATCAATATGATTGTATTAATAAAGCAGAGGCAGAAAAGAAAGAGGCAGAAAGAAAATCACTTTTAGATACCCTTACAAATGTTTCAGATACTAGCGTAAATAAAGCTAAAGGTGACTTATTAGGACTTGATATGGGTGGTGATGAAAAAACAGCGGGTGGTGTAAACAAAAATTTATTAATTTACGGGGGAATTGGGTTAGGTGCACTCGTAGTAATTGCGTTAATTTTTAGAAAATGAAGAATTTAAGACCACTTTTAGTAGTAACAGGTTTAGCCGTAATCGGTTATGCTCTTGTTCGCTATTACAAGCAGCAGATTAACTTTTTAAAGGATATTACTTATCAAGTAGTAGGTGTTAAGGTTGTTAAAGTTGCTATGGATAACATATCTTTGGATATTACTAATAGAATCTATAATGCGTCAAATGTAGAGGCAACCATTAAGGAAATGTATCTTGATTTTACTATCAATGGTATTAAAGTAGGTAATGTAAATGACGTAAAAGATATTGTCGTTTTACCCGCTAAAACTACAGATGCAACTTATAGATTTAGCTTTGACCCTAGACTTGTTTTAGGTAATTTAGTGAATTTAGTAACACTCACTATTGCAGCAAAAGATATGACTTTTGAGGCAAAAGGTTATGTAAAGGTAGAAAGTGGTTTCATAAAGACAACTATACCTTTTGAGTATAAAAATAATTTTAAGAGCTTAATAAAATAATAAAATGGGAGCAACTAACGTTTGGTCAGGGACTATAAGTAATGGGAGTTTAAGCGTTTCTGCATCACAAAATGTGGTTAGAATTTCAGTACTTACAATTCAAGGTTCAGTAACCTTTATTGGTAGTGGAACTTTTAATGGTGTTGCTGCTAATGAAACTACATTCGCAGTAGGACAAGGGGTTACCTTATCAGGTAGCTCTTCTCAACCACTAGACGGAATTACGATAACGTCTGCTACGTCAGGTGATGCAGCAGAAGTCATCATTTCTTATCAATAAGAAACATTTAATCAAAAAAAAACCATAAAAAATGCAAGATTTCATTATCAGCGAGGCAACAAAAATTTTCTGTAAAGGCATAAAAAGATATGCTGCAGAAGGAAAAAAAGAAGAACATGAAGTGTCCTTAATGTTGTATTTGAAAAGTGAGGAAACGGAAGGATATAAAGTGTGTTACAATAACCAACCTGTAAAAGAGGTTAGTTTAAAAGATATTTTGAACGTAAAATTTGATTTGAAAGGGTACACAATGTTTGTTCCCCCACATATCATAGGGTTCTTAAACGGATTTGAAAATGAGTTGAGTAGTAAACAAGTTGATGTCTGTGTTTATTTAGATAAGGAAGATGACGAAAAGTGCAGATTTTTTCTATTTAATGCAGGTAAATTTGTTAAAGAAGTCTACTTGACGGAATTAATAAAAGTATAAAAAGAATATAATGAGCAATTCCTTTCTTGGTGCTGAAAACTTTGGATTTATCGCAGGTGGTGGCGGTGGAGGACTAGGTACTAATGGTACTTCAGGTCAAACTTTTGGTACATCGGGTACTTCAGGCAATACAGGAACTGCAGGTACATCGGGTGCTTCAGGCACTTCAGGTGTTAATGGTACATCAGGAATTAATGGTACTAACGGTACAAATGGTACATCAGGAACTAATGGTACTGCAGGTACTTCAGGTACTAGTGGTATAAATGGATTGGCAGGTACTTCAGGTACTGCGGGTACTTCGGGAGTCGATGGTACTAGCGGTGAAAATGGTACTTCGGGTACTAATGGTACTTCGGGTCAAAGTGGTACAACAGGTACTTCAGGAACAAGTGGCGAAAGCGGTACAAGTGGAGAAAGTGGTACTTCGGGAACATCAGGCTCTAGTGGAGAGAGTGGTACTTCAGGTAACGATGGTTCAAATGGTACTTCAGGTAGCTCAGGTACTTCAGGTAGCTCAGGACAAGATGGTACTTCGGGAATAGATGGTACTTCAGGAATAGATGGAACAAGTGGTGAGAGTGGTACTTCAGGTACAAGTGGTTCACATGGTACAAGTGGTTCTTCAGGCTCTTCAGGTACTTCGGGTGCAGATGGAGACAATGGTACTTCAGGTACGGCAGGTGCTGATGGAACAAGTGGAGAAAATGGTACAAGCGGAGAGGATGGTACCAATGGAACAAGCGGACAAGATGGAACGAGTGGACAAGATGGAACGAGTGGACAATCAGGAACGAGTGGAGCAAGTGGAACTTCGGGCTCATCAGGAACAAGCGGAGAAGAAGGCACTTCAGGAACAAGCGGAGAAGAAGGCACTTCAGGAACAAGCGGAGAAGATGGAACTTCAGGAACGAATGGTTCTTCAGGAACTTCAGGCATAGATGGAACTTCGGGAGAAAGCGGAACTAATGGGACTTCAGGAACGTCAGGAACTTCGGGAACTTCAGGAACTAGCGGTGATGCAGGAGCTGATGGAACTTCGGGAACTGCAGGAACTTCGGGAGTTAATGGAACTTCGGGAACTTCAGGAGCTGATGGTACTTCAGGAACTGATGGCTCTTCAGGAACTGACGGGTCAAGTGGAACTAATGGTAGCTCAGGCACTAGCGGAACTTCGGGTAGTTCAGGAACGAGTGGAGCAAGTGGAACTAGCGGAACTTCGGGTAGCTCAGGTACAAGTGGAGCTAATGGTACTTCGGGAACTGATGGCTCGTCAGGGACAGACGGCTCAAGTGGTACTTCAGGTACATCAGGTACTAGCGGTGCTAATGGAACTGCGGGTACTAGTGGCTCTTCAGGTACATCAGGCGAAAGCGGTACAAGTGGCGAAAGTGGAACTTCAGGAACAGATGGTAGTTCAGGCACTTCAGGAACTAATGGTACTTCGGGTACTAGTGGTAGTTCAGGAACTGATGGCTCAAGCGGTACAGCGGGTACTTCAGGTACTTCGGGTTCTTCGGGCACTTCAGGTAGCTCAGGCTCTTCGGGAACTGATGGTAGCTCAGGTACTAGCGGTGATGCGGGTACTTCAGGTACAGATGGCTCAAGTGGTACAAGTGGTGAAAATGGCACTTCAGGTACAAGTGGTGCGAATGGGACATCAGGCACAAGCGGTTCTTCAGGAACGTCAGGTACTAGTGGGTCAAGTGGAACAGCAGGAACTTCAGGTTCAAGCGGTACAGATGGCTCAAGTGGTACTGATGGTAGTAGTGGTACAAGTGGAGAAAATGGTACTTCAGGTATAGATGGTACAAGTGGAGAAAATGGAACTTCGGGTACTAGTGGTACAAATGGTACTTCAGGCAGTAGTGGTACTTCAGGCACTTCAGGTAGTAGCGGAACTTCAGGTACTGATGGTTCTAGTGGTACAAGTGGTGCAGAGGGAACTTCAGGCACTTCAGGTAGTAGTGGTACAAATGGTACATCAGGCACTAGTGGTAGCTCAGGTACAGCAGGTACAAGTGGCAGCTCAGGAACTGATGGTTCTAGTGGAACAGATGGTTCAAGCGGAACTTCAGGAATAGATGGTACTTCGGGAACGTCAGGAACTTCGGGAACGTCAGGAACTTCAGGCACTTCGGGAACGAGTGGCAGTTCAGGAACGAGTGGTACAACGGGAACGAGTGGTAGTAGTGGTGTAAGTGGTGTAGCGGGTGGTTTAGTTTATTACCTTAACCAATCAGTAAATACAAGTAGTGCTTTTGGTACTCCTACTTATAAACAATGGTCTCCAAATGGAACGGGTACTGCGGAACAAAGTGTAACATTATCAGTTGCGGGTTCTACAAGAACACTAATTGCAACATACGCAACGGATTCAGGAGACCCTAATGAAACAAATTTACCTTCGGGTAATTGGGGTTGGGTAACACACTTTGATATAGATTCAAATGGTAGTTTAGCAGTAGATATTGAATTATACAAATATACAACGGGTGGTGTTTCTACGTTATTAGGTACAACAAACCTAGATACTGAATCAATGTCTAGTGGTGTTATTAAAGAATTTTTTACAGATTTATTCTTACCATCAACTACATTAAATGCAAGTGATAGGCTTTATTGCCAAATTTATGTAGAACACGATGGCGGTTCTTCGGCTAATGTTACCTTTTACACAGAAGGTACAAGTAACTATTCATACGCACAAACTACTTTCAATCCACCAAGTGGAACAAGTGGAACAAGTGGTGCTAATGGAACTTCAGGAACTGATGGTAGCTCAGGAACTGATGGTAGCTCAGGTACTTCGGGTACTTCGGGCTCTTCAGGTACTTCGGGAGCTAATGGTTCTAGTGGAACTAGTGGGGCAAATGGTACTTCGGGAACTTCAGGAACTAATGGCTCAAGCGGTACTGATGGTAGCTCAGGTACAGATGGCTCAAGCGGAACAAGTGGTGAAGCAGGAACGTCAGGTACTAGTGGTTCTTCAGGAACTAGTGGTACTTCGGGTACTTCAGGCTCAAGTGGTACGGCAGGAACAAGTGGCTCAAGCGGTACTTCAGGAACTGATGGTAGCTCAGGAACTAGTGGAGAAAATGGTACAAGTGGAACAGACGGCTCTTCGGGTACATCGGGTACAAATGGCTCTTCAGGAACATCAGGAACTAATGGTTCAAGTGGTACAAGTGGTACTGCAGGTAGTTCAGGAACAGATGGTTCAAGTGGTACAGATGGCTCAAGTGGAACTGATGGTTCAAGTGGAACTTCAGGAACGGATGGTAGTTCAGGCACTAGCGGAACGAGTGGAACTTCAGGTAGCTCAGGCACTAGCGGAACGAGTGGAACAACGGGCACTTCAGGTACTAGTGGTTCAAGTGGAGAAAGTGGAAGTTCGGGTACTGATGGCTCAAGCGGAACTTCAGGAACAAATGGTTCGGATGGCTCTAGTGGAACTTCAGGTACTTCGGGCAGCTCAGGAACAAGTGGAACGAGTGGCAGCTCAGGTACGTCAGGCACTTCGGGTACTTCAGGCTCAAGCGGTACGTCAGGTACTACGGGTACGGCAGGAACTGCGGGTACAACGGGTACAGCGGGTACGGCAGGAGAATCAGCGGTATTCTTTGGAACAAGCGGTACTTCAATAACTTTGCCTTTAACTTAATTTCACTAGTAAACTAACATAAATAATGCCGAGTTATTCAAACATAACATTAAGCATAAATACTAACCTCGACTTCGTAGCCAATGACTTTATACAACTTTGGCACGATGCTGATAACTATATCATAGGACGAGTTGCTAATTACAATCCTAATACGGGTGGAATTACAATATCCCCAATAAGATTTAAGGGTAGTGGTACTTATACAACATGGACAGCCTCTTTAATAGGGGCTTCCTTTGCTGATAGTGAGAGTGGCACTACAGGTACATCAGGTACAGCAGGTACTTCGGGTACTTCAAATAATTCAGGTTCAGATGGAACGAGTGGAACTTCAGGTGATGACGGAAGTAATGGTACTTCGGGAACTTCGGGGACAAACGGAACAAGTGGCTCTACAGGTAATAGTGGGGGGTCAATAGGTTCAAGTGGTACTTCGGGTACTTCAGGCAGCATTGGTGCAAGTGGTACTTCAGGTTCTAACGGAACTTCAGGTTCAAGTGGTTCTGTAAATGGAACGAGTGGTACTAATGGTGTATCAGGTGCATCTAGCTCATCAGGTTCAAGCGGAACTACGGGTTCAAGTGGCTCAGGTCAAGGCTCAAGTGGTACAAGCGGAGCAAATGGTGTTTCTGCAGGTTCGGGCTCTTCAGGTACTTCAGGTTCTAATGGAGCTGCAGGTGGAGGGAGAGGAACTTCGGGTTCTTCAGGAACTTCGGGTACTTCAGGTTCTAATGGTACAAGTGGAGTAGCAGGAGCTAGTGGTGTAAGTGGAACTTCAGGTTCTTCAGGTACATCAGGAACTTCGGGGTCAAGTGGTGGCTCAGGGACTTCAGGTTCTAGTGGAACTTCGGGTTCTAATGGTACTTCGGGTACATCAGGTTCTAATGGTACAAACGGAGCAGGAGGAACAAGTGGTTCTTCAGGTTCAAGCGGAACAAGTGGTTCTTCAGGCTCAAATGGTACATCAGGAACTTCGGGTTCTAGTGGGTCTTCGGGTACTTCGGGCTCAAATGGTACGAGTGGTGTAAGTGGTGTAAGTGGAACGAGTGGCTCTTCAGGGTCTAGTGGTACATCAGGCTCAAATGGTACGAATGGCTCTAGTGGTGTAAGTGGAACAAGTGGGTCTTCGGGCTCTAGTGGTACATCAGGTTCTAATGGAACGAGTGGTTCTTCGGGCTCTTCAGGAACGAGTGGGTCTTCAGGAACATCGGGTTCTAATGGTGTGTCAGGTACTTCAGGCTCAAGTGGTGTAAATGGTGGTAGCGGTGCTAGTGGAGGAAGTGGCACTAGCGGAAGTAGTGGTACTAGCAACGTAGCAAGTTTAGCATACCCCGTTAATGGAACTGTCGCACAATTTAACTACAATGGTTTAAATATTGGTAATTGTGCAACAGGTGCGTGGAGTTCTGTTATGGGTGGAGATACTAATGTTGCAAGTGGTAGTTTTAGTTTTGTTGGGAGCGGGTCACAAAATACGGCATCAGGATATACTTCTTTTGTAGGTGGCGGTACTTCTAATTGTGTTACAAATAGTTATGCGTCTATAATGGGCGGTAATGGTAATATTAATTTTGGAAATTTTGGAACTATTTTGGGTGGGTTAGGTAACATTATATGTTCTAGTAGTAGTTGGGGTACAATTATAGGTGGTAGATTCAATACTGTGACTGCAAACAGAGCGGGTGCAGCGGGGAGTTTTTTAACTGCATCAACTTATGGGTATTTTGAATTTAATACCATAGATAAAGTAAGTGGTAGTTTTACTATAACACACCCTGACCCAAGTAAAGAGGCTAATTGGTTATTGTACCATAGCTTTGTGGAAAGTCCTACTGCGGGAGACAATATTTACAGATATGAAATTACAACTTGTAATTGTGCAGCTAGTTTAAAACTACCTGACTATTATAAGTTTTTGAATAAAAACGACCAAGTTTGGGTTACACCAAAAAATCATTTTGGTAATGCCTATGGCATAGTAAATCATGAGCAAACTTGTATTAATTTTACATCAGATACTGATGGAGAATATATAGTTTTACTCGTGGGTACACGAAAAGATAAATGGGCTCAATATGCTTGGGATGGTGTAGAAAGGTACAAATCAGCTTCAAAACATTCTATGGGTAATTAATATGTCGTATACTAACTTAAATATAACGATTAACACAGGGCTTTCATTTGAGCCAAACGATTTTGTTCGTTTAGTATATGATGCAAGTAATACAATATTTGGTAGAGTTGTTTCCTATAATTCTAGTACGGGTGCTTTAGTGCTCACACCATATGATTTTAGTGGTACAGGAACTTATACAACTTGGAAAGTAGATTTGGTTGGTGTGAGTGGTACTTCAGGAACAAGTGGTGGGAATGGTACGATAGGTTCTGCTGATTCTTCAGGTACAAGCGGTACATCAGGAACAAATGGTTCTATGGGTACTAATGCCGTAAGTGGTTCAACAGGTACAAGCGGTACTTCGGGCTCTTCGGGAGACTCAGGACAATCAGGTTCTAGTGGTGGCACTAGTGGAACAAATGGCTCTTCAGGTAATTCAGGAACTTCAGGAAGTAGCGGAACTGCAGGTTCTAGCGGGGCTTCAGGTGTAAGTGCAGGTACAAGTGGTACAAATGGTAGCTCAGGCTCATCAGGCACATCAGGTACAACAGGAAGTAGTGGAGGTTCAGGAGTTAGTGTAGGTACATCAGGCACATCGGGTACAGCAGGAAGTAATGGTACAAGTGGTTCTAATGGTAGTAGCGGTGCTAGTGGAGTAAGTGGTGCAAGTACAGGAGCTAGTTCGGGTACTTCGGGTACTTCGGGTAGTTCAGGTGCTGCAGGTGGAAGTGGAATTAGTAGCACATCAGGAAGTAATGGAACGAATGGAACATCAGGAAGTAGCGGTGCTACAGCAGGTATAGGTTCAAGTGGCTCATCGGGAACTTCGGGTTCTAGCGGAGCGGGTAGAAGTAATGGTTCTAATGGAGTTAGTGGTGTAAGTGGAGCAAATGGTTCAAGCGGAACTTCAGGTTCAAGTGGTAGCTCAGGAGTTAGTGGTGTAAGTGGAGCTAGTGGTTCAAATGGTACAAGTGGTAGCTCAGGTTCTAGTGGGGCAGCTCGTTCAAGTGGTAGCTCAGGTACAACAGGGACTTCAGGTACTAGCGGTAGTTCAGGTTCTAGTGGTGTTGGTCGTTCAAGTGGTACTTCAGGTAGTAGTGGAACTTCAGGAACAAATGGTAGCTCAGGCTCTAGTGGTGCAGGTACTTCTAGCGGAGGCTCAGGCACTTCAGGCTCGAATGGAACATCAGGTTCAAGTGGTGCAGCTCGTTCAAGTGGTAGCTCAGGTACTTCAGGTTCTAATGGAGCAACAGGTGCTAGTGGAACGTCAGGTTCTAGCGGTACGTCAGGAAGTAGTGGTGTTTCAGCATCAAAAGTGATATATGGTAGTGGTACTAATAATGTAATAGGTTGCACCGCTATAACTTCAGCAGGTGGAAGTTACAATACAGCTCCAAATGGTTTTGGTCATTCTGTTGGTGGAATTTATTTTACAGCCAATAACACAATTTTAGGTGGTAGAGGACATTGTACACTTTATCTTGGCGGTGGAGGACCCGTTAATAATGTTATTTCAGGCGGTTATTATGGTTGTGTAGGTAGTACAATTAGTAATGTAATTGTTGGTGGTTACTTACAAAAAGCTCCTTGTGGGAATTGGAACTTTATGGGTAGTGGTCAAAGTAATTGTATAGTAGCTGCGAGTTTTAGTGCTATTTCGGGAGGTATAAATAATACAATACCAAGTTTTATGTTAAACACTAGTATAATTGGAACATACTTAACTGCGGGGGCAAGTTATACAACTTATGCAGAGGGTGTAAATAAAGGTGGTGGTACTTTTGGTATTACCCACCCTGACCCTAGCAAAAAAGCAACCCGTAATTTATACCATAGTTTTGTTGAAGCCCCAACCGAAGGAGAAAACATTTACAGATATAAAGTGCAAACTTGTAATTGTACAGCAAAACTTGATTTACCAAGTTATTACAAGTTCTTAAATAAAAATGACCATGTTTCAGTAACGGCATCAAACCATTTTGGTAGTGCTTATGGAATTATAGATAATACACAAAGTTTTGTTACATTTACATCAGATACCGATGGTGAATATGACGTATTTATTATTGGTACTCGTAAAGATAGGGATGTAAATAATTGGAGCGGTGTGGAAAGATATAAACATGGAGTAAGCAACGATTTTATATGTTAAAAATTAAAAAAACAATATGTTAGTAGCAAAAATTTCACCCGCTGCAAAAAAAATTATACAAAAAACCCCTTTTGAACAAGAAGTACTTACGGGTGAGTACATGATAGTTCAATGTAACAAGTATGTTATTGGTTCAGTAGTAGGTACATTCAACGATGAGAACTATTTTGAACTTAAATTTGGTAACATCAAGTACGAGCAGAACCCTGATGGTACTGATAGCAAACCAATGCTAGATACAATCGTTAGCCAAAGGCTTAAATTGACAACTCCCGAAGTGGAAAATTGGGGAACTGATGACAGCGTAGTTTTTGATATTATTGCTCAAAAATTAGGAATTACTATAGTTGAATTACAGACACTTGATATGCAGTTTACTGCTTAATTATATTTTATAGATGCCATCTAACATTACACTTACAATAGATACAAACCTGTCTTATATAGCAGGTGATTATGTTCAAGTCACTCATGATGCAAGTAATTACATCGTGGGTAGTGTTGTGTCATACAACCCTTCAACGGGTAGTATTACTATAGCACCTACTTTATCTGTTGGTAGTGGAACGTTTACTACATGGACTATAAATCTTAGTGGCTCTAATGGGACTAGTGGTACTAATGGTACTAATGGAAATTCAGCTCGTTCAGGTACTTCAGGTACAAGTGGTTCTGCAGGTACTTCAGGTACTTCGGGTCAATCAGGTAGTTCAGGAACTAATGGCGAATCTTCTAATTCTGCTAATAGTGGTAGCTCAGGCTCTAGTGGTACAACGGGTACAAGCGGAACTTCTGCTTTAAGTGGTACATCAGGGTCTAGCGGTACATCAGGAAGTAGTGGTGCAAATGGCTCTTCAGGTTCAAGTGGTACAAGTGGTACAAGAGGTGTGTCAGGAACTTCGGGTTCAAGTGGTACTAATGGTGTTTCAGGTAGCTCAGGTTCAAGTGGAACTTCAGGAACTTCGGGTTCAAGTGGTACTAATGGTAGTTCAGGAACTTCAGGTTCAAGCGGAACTTCAGGTTCAAGCGGAACGTCAGGTACTAATGGTAGCTCAGGTTCTAGTGGTGCATCTTCTGTATCTTCTACATCAGGTTCAAGCGGAACGTCAGGCACAAATGGTGCAAATGGTGCGTCAGGAGGCTCAGGAACTTCATCTGTAAATGGTTCAAGTGGAACTTCGGGTTCAAGCGGAGGTTCAGGAACTTCTACAGGTTCAGGTGTTTCAGGTACATCAGGTAGTAGTGGTGTAAGTGGTGTGAATGGAGGTTCAGGAGCTTCAGGAGGTTCAGGTACTTCGGGAAGTAGTGGTGTAAGTGGTGTAAGTGGTGTAAGTGGAGGCTCAGGAGGTTCAGGTACTTCAACAGGCTCAGGTACATCAGGGAGTAGTGGTGTAAATGGTGGTAATGGAGCATCGGGAGGTTCAGGAACTTCTACAGGTTCAGGTACATCAGGGAGTAGTGGTGTAAATGGTGGTAATGGAGCATCGGGAGGTTCGGGAACTTCTACAGGTTCAGGAACGTCAGGAAGTAGTGGAGTGAGTGGTGTAAGTGGAGGCTCAGGCACATCAACGGGTTCAGGAACATCAGGAAGTAGTGGAGTGAGTGGTGTAAGTGGTGGTACAGGTAGTAATGGAACTTCAGGCTCAAGTGGTGTAAGTGGTACTTCTGTAACAAGCAACCCTTTCCCATTATGTTCAAATAGTTCTTATAGTGTTGTTCCACAATTTGGTGGTAATACAAATAGTGGTTTTAGTAGTGTAATTTTAGGTGGTATAGGTAATAATATTATTAATGCAGACCAATCTTTTATAGGTGGAGGTTGTTGTAATATTATTGGCAATTCTTCATCTACAAACGTAATATTAGGTGGACATTGTAATTCTATTAGTTTTTATAGTGGTAACCAAAGCGTAATTGGTGGTGGTAGGTGTAATTGTATACAATCGTTTGGTGTACAAAATGTAATTGGTGGTGGTCCAAATAATACAATAGCAGCTTATGTTCAAAGGGGTTACATTTTAGGTGGTTATTTCAATACTTATTATGGTTCAAGGGGTGGGGTAATAAATTATTGTGCAAATACTACTAGTTTTTATGCTAGTGATACTAGTTATTTTTATACATTATCAAAAACTGCGGGTAGCTTCAAGATTGACCACCCCGACCCTAGCAAAACTGCTACAATGGAACTATATCATAGTTTTGTTGAAAGTCCTACTGCGGGAGATAATATTTATCGTTTTGTTGTTACAACCCAAAATGGTGTTGGTACTTTACAATTACCTGACTACTATAAATTCTTAAATGAAAATAGTCAATTAAAAATTGCTCCTGTTAATCATTTTGGTAAAGCGTATGGTGTTATAGACCCAACTGAAAGTTTTGTTACTATAAATTCAACTATTGATGGAGATTATAATGTACTTTTGGTAGGAACAAGAAAAGACCCTGATGCGAAATTCGCATGGGCGGGTGCTGAAAGAGTGAAACCATTGTGTAGTAGTTTCTTCGGTATATAAAAAAACAAAAAATGAACATAATTTTTTCTATTCAAGGTGGACTTGGAAAGTCCGTTGTAGGTACTGCTGTTTGCAAAGCAATAAGAAAAAAGTACCCTAATGACAAATTAATTGTACTTACAGGTTACCCTGAAGTTTTTACAAATAACAAAGAAGTAGATATGGCTTTTGGCTTAGGTCAGGAGGCATATTTTTATACTAAGTATGTAGATGGTCAAGACGTAAAGATTTTTGCGAATGAACCTTACTTAATTACAGAGCATATATTAAATCAAGAGCACCTTATAGAAACATGGTGTAAAATGTTTGGTTTAGAATACAATGGAGAATATCCATCTGTAGAACTTAATGAAAGGGAAAAAATGTTTTACTTTAATAAGTATCAAACAGAAAAACCAATATTCGTTTTACAAACACATGGGGGAGCACCTCAGCAAGATAGCAGATATTCATGGGCTAGAGATATTCCAAGGAATGTCATACAAGCAGTAATTGAAGAGTTTAAAAAAGATTATCAAATATTCCATTTAAGAAGAGAAGACCAATTCGGATTTGAAAATACAACTCCTCTAATAGAAAGTTTCAAAGGGATAGCTTGTATGATTAATAGAAGTTCAAAAAGGCTTTTCATGGATAGCTTTGGTCAGCATACAGCAGCAGCCTTAAATAAGCATAGTTCTGTTTTATGGATATGCAATAAGCCTAACGTATTTGGCTATCAAATTCATGATAATATCGTAGCAAATAACGAAACAGCTAAACCTGATTTAAGACAAAGTGTATTTAGCAAGTACAATATAGTAGGTACTTTGCAGGAGTTTCCTTACAAATCAGAGATGGATATTTTTGACATAGATAGGGTAATTCAGTCAATTAAGGCACAATAGAGTAAATACCATGTGGTGTTACCAAATAGTCAATTATGCCATTTTTTAAATGGGTCATAGCCTCCTGTGGTCTTTCTACTATTGGTTCGTTATGTACGTTGAAAGAAGTATTTACCAAACAGCCTATTCCCGAAAGATTTTTGTAAGCCCTTAAAATGTCGTAAAACATTTTATTGTTATTTCTAGTTACAATCTGTATTCTAGCTGTCTTATCTACAGGGTGAACGCAAGTAGGTATTTTGTCTCTATATTCCTCTTTTGTATCTACAAGCATAGTCATAAACTCACAGGTATATCTTGACTTCTTTATGTCAAATATTAGATTTGCGTCTTGTTCTAGTACAGCAGGGGCAAATGGCATATAGTCATTTCTTTGGAGCTTGTTATTTAAAATGTCATACGTTTCAGAGTCTGTGGGGTCAGCTATAATACTTCTATTACCTAAAGCTCTAGCTCCATGCTCACTTGAGCCTTGATATAAACCTAGTATTTTTTTACCAACTAATAGATTTGCAATAAAGCTATAATCAATAAAAGGAACAAAATCGTATTCACCTAAAACCTCATCAGCAGCGATTTTTATTTCATTTTCGCTATAGCTGTTACCAAAGTATACATTATCAAGCCTAAAAGGTTTTATGTCATTGTAGAGGCTCGTAAGCGTAACCAAAGCACTTCCCAAAGCTAAACCTTCGTCACCCATCGGAGGCAATACAAAAACCTCATCAAATAGCTCTAATTCATTAATTCTCTTATTCAGCTTTACATTAGCAAATATTCCTCCTGAAAGGGCTATCTTTCTTATGTTAGGAAATCTATTATGGATATTACAAAGAAGGTGAACAACCTTATTTTCAAACAGCAACTGACCCGTATAGGCTATGTCTTGTATAGTGTGTTTTGCTTTCCAATACTTAGAGCCTACCATTTTAAAAAAGGAAGTATACATATCTAAATAAAGACCCCCAAGTTCTACTTCGTGAGTATCTTCATTTGTTTGAGTATCTTCTATTTTTATTACATCGTCCCATATCTTATACAGACCTTCCCAAAAAGTTCCATGACCTGAAAGACCCACAACTTTGCCTTCGTCTTTGAGTCTTTTGAATCCAATAATTTCAGTCAGAGCAGCATAAAAATGACCTAAAGACTTTTTTCTAGTACTGATACTATCAACTAATTTCATGTACCCGTTTGAGCCTATATATGTCTTTGAGCTATATCCATTTGACCCTGAAGCGTCAGCACAAAATACTAAAGTATCTTCCTTAAATCCTGAAAGAAGATATGAAGCGGTAGCGTGGCATTGATGGTGGTCTGTTTTTACGAACTTATGAAACGGCAAATAAAACCCAAATGTCTTCCAAAAGATTTCTCTACAATTATCGTAATCAAGAAAAGAAGTAAAAAAATCAACCTCATCAAGCACTAGTCCATGTCTTTCTATAAGAGCGGTAATGCTATCAAATGGGTATCTGTCAAAGTCAGCTTCATAGTCTTTCCAAACCTTTATTCTATTCATTCTTTCCTCTTCTATTACAATTACATCATTATCCTTTGGGATAAAGGCTGCACCGCAAGAATGAGCACCTGCAATAAATCCTAAAATATTATACTTATTCTGCTTGAAATTCATGCTCTACAATCTTATTGATTACAAAATCAGAAGTGATTAATTTATGGCACTCAAATTGTCTTGGTGTGTCTTCGTGTTCAGGACACCACATCCAATCCCCCTTATTAAATCTAAATAGTGGGTTATTCCAACAGCCTCTACAAGTGTTTTCATTAACTATTCTAATACAATTAGTTTGGAACTCATGGTCAGTTTGAGTAAAGTTTGAAATCATATATATCCTCTTTCTTAAAGCCCATGCTAACCATGACATACCACTACTTAACCCAATTACAAATTCACTATGAGCTATCATATTCATAGCGTTTTCCATAGACTTATCTTCTAAAGGAGTAAGATTTTTCAAATCAGAAGTTTTCTGATACATCATACTTTCCTCTTTTGAAATCTCGAATACCTTATATCCTTTGGAAACTAAAAAGTCAATTACGTCCTGCCAATAGTACCAAAGTTTACATTGAGAAGTTGAATAAATTGATATACAAACGTATTTTTCAGCAATAGGTCTTTCTGCACTAGGTGTAAAATCTAGTTTAGGTAGTAATTCCTCGTATGGTAAGCATAAAATATTACAAGCTGATTGCTGAAGTGGAATAGTAGCAGGATTTACAGGTTCTTTGCTTTTGTCCCAATACCAACCTATTTCGAGCATAGCAACTAAATCTTGAACAATTATACCTCTTTCTACAAATTCAAGTTCAGGATATACATTTTTAAATAAATCATTTCTAAAAGAAGATACTATCACTTTGCAGTCATAAACTTTAGCAAACTCTAAGCAGTAAGGAATCCATGCCAAAGAATCTCCCAAAGCCTTTGATTCAAAAGTAATTAGAACCCTTTTGCCTCTTATTTCGTCTAATAGATTCACTTGCTTAATTGTTCTGCCTTCGTATCTAACTAAAATAATCATGTCTGATAGGTATTTACGCTCTAATCTAGCCCAAACACCTACTTTCATTTTAGTTTCATATACGCTCTTATTTGTGTTCCTTTCTACAAATGAAACGTCATATTCTCTGTCCTTTCCTTCGTCACCCGTAATTTCAAAGTATAGCCCTTTTACATGGTTTATTTTGTATGTTATCATTTTTTTATGGTTGTGTTTATGCTATTAATGTGTTTGTTTCTTATGGTTTCTGAATCTAAAGTGTTAGGTGATAAAACTGCTTTGTATCTTTTTTGTAAAGTATTACAAACGTTTATCCAATCGTATGTATGTCTAACTGACATCATTTTTGCTCTTAGCCCAACGTAGTCGGTGATACTATTTATTTTATCTACTACGTTATCTGTTGTAAGCTCATCAAGTCTCATCATACCTATAATATCCTTTGTTCCTTTGTATGTACCAACAATAGGCAAACAGCAACTAGCAGCCTCTAATAAAGTGAGGTTTGGGTGACCTGCTTCAAGCATAGATGGATGTAAAAAAATGCTGTGCTCCTGATAAATTTTAAGTAATTCTTGCTCACTAGGGTTTGTGGCAATTAATGTCAAATATCTAGATTCAGCTAAATCTTTGTGTATTTCAAAGAACTTTTGATTAGCCTCAGCACCAACAATAGTAATAGGTATTGCTAAACGCTCTGCAGCTTCAATTCCATATCTAAAGCCCTTTCTGTCATATCCATAGTCACCTGCTAAACCATTGTTAGCGACCATGAGTAGCTTATGACCATCAAAGTTGTCTTCAGGCAAAAAGAAGTCAGTATTCACACCATGAGGTAAGTAGAATAGCTTATCTGTTTCGTCAAAATACTCTAGTAAATGTTCAGCGTGGCAAATGCTAAAAATTGAACCTTTCATAGCCTCTAAGTTGTGCTTAAAGACATGGCTATCTTTACCATAGTGCTCTGTATGGTGGTCATGTAAAGAAAAGACGTAAGGGATTCCTCTTTTTTTGCATTCTAAAGCTAGGTTACCCATGTGTACATGAACTATATCGTACTGATTTGGCTGTACTTCATTTAAGAACTTTACATCAACTTGATGACCTAAAACCTCCAAAGCCTCTTTGTACTCACCTATAATTTTTTCTACTGCTCCCCATTGTCTTTGACCTCTAGGAAGAACAGGAATAATACCCGTAACTACTTGACATATTCTCATAAAAATGTTTTTTCTTGTTTATCAATTAAAGAAAACCCACCTGCTTGAGTGGTAAACCTATTTTTAACAATACCCATTTTAAAAGGGCTGTATCTAAAAATTGAATTAAAATACATATCGGCAGCGTCCCATTTATGCGTTCTTAACTTATCAAATAAGTAGCTTTTAGCAAATTTGGGGAACATGATGCTTTGTAGACCAATGATGTGGTTTGTAATAAAACATAGGTCTTGATTTGGTATTTCCTCAGTTACGGGTGATTGTAACCAACCATGCTCTAGGGTTTTAGTGTCACCAAAAGAGAAATAGCCAATATTCCTTTCCTCACAAATTCTAGCAGCCTCATAAATAGCATTTACGAAGTCCTGAATAGGCTTTTCTATAATGCAATCACCTTCACAAACAATCAAAAAGTCCGAATCATTAAATTCGGTTAAAATAGCTTGTTTGAAAGAATCATAGCAACCATAGTGAGAAGGAGTTAAAGCTGTACCCAATTTCTGTATAGTTTCCTCATCAAAAAGCTCCATAGACACGCATTGAGGTCTAAGGCAATTATATTTAGGCGGTAAGTCTTTATAGTGCTCGTTTGTATGTAAAACGTATTCAATTCCATGCTCTGAAATTTTGCTAAGTGACTCTCTACTCTTTTGTTCCCTTTCGTCATTTAGCGTAGTTTGTATGTGTACTACTTTAATCTTTGGCTTTTTATTTTTTACCTTGTAAAAACCTGTCTGTCTGTACTTTCCTATGTTTTGTTTATTCATTACATAGGTTTCAGTCTTGTAAACGTCCTCCCCATCATAAAAGTCCAAAATAACTTCTATTTCGTTCCCGTTAAATTCAAACTCTTTTTTGAACTCACGACTCTTACTTATTTGGAATCTGCTATTATAAAATTCTGCACCATTTTCTTTCATTACTATGTTCACCTTTCTGTCATCTATATTGTAGGTAAAAAAGTAAAACATATACTTATTATCTGTCTTATCTATTGGCAGAATAGAATAGTATTCAGAATTAGAGGCAACACCCAA
>JACCDW011960666.1_pt1 | contig 31236 bp, 18 predicted proteins | sample 7449781 | NCBI WGS metagenome assembly JACCDW01 (sample SAMN15323449, study PRJNA562643) | freshwater metagenome | isolation source: river surface water | place: USA:Blue River Watershed | collected 2017-08-18
ATCCTCTGATAGCAGCAGGTGCTCTTGCTGGATTTGCAACCTTTGAAGCATTTAAATGGAAACAAAAGGAGGAGAAAAGATTAGTTGATGGTGAGGCAAAGAAGAGGGGGGTAAAACCTGAAGCAGTTAAAGCGGAACTTGACGAAGCGAAGAAGTCTCCTTTGGGGATGATTGGTGAAGCATTTTCTGCTATTGGTCCAATGGCACTTTGGACGGGTGGATCAATACCTACTTTTGGATTTTCCAGTGGTGGTCCTTTAAATCTTAGTAAATATTTTTCTGGAATTGTATCTAAAAATACAGGACAATCTGTAAGTGGGTATGGTAAAGATACCCAAATGTTGCCAGTTGAAGGTGGCGGTACTGCTGTTTTGCAACCAGGAGAAACCGTTCTTCAAGTTGGTGCCCGTGAAAGAATGATAAGAGAGCAGGGAGTAGATCCTCTTGCTTATAATGTTGGTTCTAATGCTAATCGTCCAATAAATTTCACATATAATAGTGGTGGAATTGTTGGTATGAAGAATGGTGGAATTGTCGGAGCAATTGGAAATTTTATTGGGCAACAGTCTAAGGGACTTGGATTTGGTGGTGTGAGGGCTGGGTTCACTGGTATGGGACCACAAGGATATCGTGCTATTACATCAGGTGAGGGATATAAACTGCCAACTCAAAAGTCAATATTTGGTAAAGGTTCCCGTCCAGTTCTTGGTCGTGGAGCTTATAATGCACCAACGGTAAGAGGTGCCAGTAGATATATGAAACCTGGTGGTGGAATTGTTAGAACAATTGTTCCTCGTGGTGCCGTTGGAAATTCTCTTGTAGATATATTTGAACCACAATCAAGAGTTAGACCTCAGACTTTTGACAAGGGAAGGGAATTAGCAAATAGATTAATGAGTGGAAATTATAAAAATAGTCCTCTTGCAAATCAACTTCGTGGGCAGTTAATGTCTGGTCAAGCAGTAAATACAATGTCAAATATTTCTGGATTGGGTAGGGGATCTGCTGCCATAAAACTTATGGGTGGTGTGGGTAGATTGGCAAGCAAGTTTGGACGTATTCCTCTTTTAATGGATATGCTATTTCCAGATCCAACTGCACAATATGATCAACTTACTGGACCTAATGCATATTACAATGCACCTGGATATGGGGGATCAGAACCATTAAGAAGACAGGGTGGTGGTTTAGTGTCTCGTAGTATTGCAAGAAAACAAAAAGGTGGTAGTGTTGACAAATATAGTAAAGGATCAATGGTCTTTGGTGAAGTTCCTTTGATTAGAGCTGCTTTATCTTCTGGAATAACAGGTCAAGAGTTGGCTGCTTTTCTGGCACAAATGTCTCACGAAACTGGGCAGTTTAAGTGGAGTAGAGAACTTGGTCGTGGTGAAAATATGGGATATAGTGGTGGCAGTAGATATCACGGTAGAGGATATACTCAACTCACTCACGATTATAATTATAAAAATTTTGGAAATAAACTTGGAGTTGATTTGGTTAAGGACCCAGATCTTCTGTTGAAAGATCCAAATCTATCTGCAAGAGTTGCTATAGAATATTGGAAGGAAAGAGTTAGACCGAAAGTTAAAAATTGGAATGATGTATTTGCTCACTCTGCAGCAATTAATCACCCATCCGCAACTTCTCCTGGACAAATTAATGGATATGAAGACAGAGTTAGTAAGTTTAATTATTATTCTCAGAATTTAAATAGAATAGTATCTAGAAGTATTCCACCTAAACCAAAACCTCAGTCAAAACCCAAAGCAAAGTCACCATCTATATTTGAAAATATTTCTGGATTTTTTGGTGGATTACTTGGTGGAAGAGGTGCTCTTGCAAAACCACAAAAGAGACAACTTGGTGGAAAAGTAACCACACAAACTGGATTTGATATTAAAGGTGGAATAATGGGTGCCGACACCCAACTTACTCCACCAATGGCACTTCAACCTGGAGAAGAATTGTATGTTGTTCCTAAACAGGCTGTTCCATATATGGATCAAACTGTTGCCAAATTTGATAGAAATTCAAATCCTGCAAAAATCCAATCTAATTTATCAAGATCGCTAGGTCCAAAAATTACATACATTAATTTGCCGGATAAAGTAACTAAGATGCCATCCTCTTCGAGTGATGGTGTTGGTAAGTTACCATCTCCAAATTTACCAAATTTTAGTGTTACTATGCTTTCTCCAAAAAGAATAGAAGTGGCAACAGCATTAGGAATACAAGATCTAGTCTAGAAAAATGGCAGTAAACACTCAAAAACTTCTACCAGCATCAAGATCTGGAGCACTTTCATTAAAAACATCTAAGATAACCATTTCTTCGAAGCAGGATAAAAAGAAAGGTGGTGCCCTAGTACAAAGTCAAGAGGGTGGACTGTCTAAAGAAATACTTCAGATGAAGGTTAAGGTTCTGAAGTTGCAAGGATCTATTGAGAAGAATAATAAAGAAAATCAAAAAGAGCAAGAAGGAAAAAGAAAAATAAAAGAAAAAGAAGAAAAGGCAACTAGAGAAAAAAAACTTGAAACTAAAACAAAAGGATTAAGTATTCCTAAAATTGCACCAAATCTTCCTGGTGGTAGTATTCTTGATACTATTAAGAGATATCTTGGATTTACTTTTCTTGGGTGGTTGGTTGGAAAGTATGAGCAGTTAATGCCCCAACTTGAAAAGTTTATGTCAACTGCGAAACCAATTTTTGATGGTTTGGTATTTGTTGTAGATTCTGTTATTAAAGGTGTATTTGGATTTGTTGATACTGGATATAAGGTATATGATACAATAAATTCTGGAATTAAAAAATTGGGTGGTGAAAATGCTGAGAAGACATTCAATGACTTTTCAGGGCATTTGAACAAACTTCTTAATGGTGCAATTATTGCAGCTATGCTATTGGTTAGCACAGCACCTAAAAAACCCCCTACAGGAGCAAAACCACCAACTGGGGGATTGAAACCAGCAACACCAAAACCAACTACACCCAAGTTGCCACAAGCAACAGGACCTAGATCATCAGGTCAGGCTCGTGCTGGTGGATTTGCGTTAGAGCAGGCAAGAAAAAATGCAACACAAAATTCTCTAAAATCTGCTAAGGCTTTGCCTGTCGCTAAAGGTGGAAGGTTTGCTAAATTAGGTGGCGGAAGAATACCTATTATCGGACCACTGATTACTCTTATTATTAGAAGTGTAGTTTATAAAGAACCACTAGCAAAAGCAGCAACAGCAGCAGTTGGTATGGGTTTGGGTCAGGTCATAGGTGGTTTTATTGGTGGACTTGGTGCTGGTGCTTTGGGATTGGGTACTTTGGGACTTGGTGCAGTTGTTGCTCCTCTTATTGTTGGTGCTGGATCTATTATCGGTGGTCTTGTTGGAGAATGGCTTGGTGCCGCACTTTATGATGTAATTGCAAGTTTTTCAGGAAAGAATAAACAGGGTTCTAGAAAAGCATCTGGTGGTCAAGTTTCTGCACCCAAATCTTCCATAAAACCGGGAAGAAGAAAAGTTTCTTCTCCTAAACAAAGAAATAAGGTAACTCCACAAAGAACTCAACCTGGTAAGGATATTGGTGGAAGGTATAAAATTGAAGAATATTTTGGAAGAGAAAGAATAAAACCAAAAGACCCGACTGACACTAGAACTACTGGTGAAGTTATTGTAAAACAGATTGAGAAAGCCTCTACAGAAGTCAAAAAACTTCCCCTTGATTGGGTTGCAAGTCTTGGTGGTGCTTTTATTGATATGACTATGGGGCAAAAACCTGATAGGAAAGTTGCATCTGACATTGCAAAATCATTTGGATCATATACTGATAATCTTGTTAATAATGAGATCTCTTTTACGACAGGACAAATTACAAAAGCACTTGTTGGGATGGCAAACGGAGGTTCAGTCCCAGATTCTTTTGATAGTGAGCAAAGAAAATCTGTAAGTAAAAACGTTGAAAAAAATATAGAACAAAGACTTCAGACTATTTTTGATCAAGCTGCAAATGCTACTTTAAAAAATATTAAGGCAATAAAAGATGTAACTGAAATTCGTGAAATGCAAAAAAGGTCACTAGAACGTCAAGGTGGTACCGGTAGTGGAGGAGGTGCTGGCGGTGGTGCTGGTGGTGGAGGTGGAGGTGGTGCCGGTGGATATGCCACAGGTTCTGAAAACTTCGTATCGTCTCAAGAAATATATTCTTATCTTAAATCGAAAGGTCTTTCCCATAATCATATTATGGGAATGCTCGCTAATATTCAAGCAGAGTCTTCTTTTAACTCTGGGGCAATTGGCGATAGTGGTACTTCGGGTGGTTTATTTCAACATCACGCTGAAAGGTTTGATGGTATGGTTGCATTTGCTGGAAAAGATTGGGCAAAAAATTGGAAGAGGCAAGTTGATTATGCATTGAGAGAAGGTGCTGGGCAACAGTATAAAAATAAAGAATTTAAGAATGCTGAGGAAGCATCTGCTTGGTTTACATTAAATTTTGAAAGACCGGCAAATAAAGAATATAAAGCAAGACAAAGACTTGGAAATTTATCCAACTTTGGTGCAGATGGATCTTGGAAAGGTGGTGCTCAACCCGGAGTAGATGCAAGAAAAAATGCCAGAGAATTTAATTTAAAAGTAAAGGGTGGATCAAAACCATCAACGGCAATAACAAGTGAATATGGTATGAGACTTCATCCCACACTTGGATATGAGAAAATGCATTATGGGATGGACTTTGCTGGTGGAGATTTTTCGGAAGGAAAATCTATATCAGTCATAAAACCAGGAAAGGTTGTTGATATTAACACCGATGGATCTGGTGGTGGATATGGAAATTTTGTAGTTGTTAAACACGATGATGGTACATACTCTTTCTACGCCCATTTAGATCAAGTCAAGGTCAATAAGGGAGATAAGTTGTCAATCTCTAAAGGTGGATTAGCACCTGTTATTGGCACTGTTGGATCTACAGGAATGGGAACAGGTCCACACCTACATTTTGAAGTTGGTACTGGGTGGAATAATGGAACTTTGACAGGTAGGTATGATCCAAGTTCAGTTATTGATGAATATTTAAGAGGTGGTGGTAAGGTTACTATTGAAGACATCGTAACACCAAAAGCAAAACCATCAACTGGACAGTATGATATTATAATTCCTTTGGATCACGTTCCTGCAAATTTAAGAAATAAAGTACCAGATAAGAGGGGAGGTAATACATTTAAGTTTGCAAGTCAAACTGGTGCAGATGGTAGAGAAAGACAATATACTGGACAAATTTCATCATATATGGCTGAGAAATTGAGAAAGCAAGGTTACAGAGTTAGAGTAATAACACCAGAAGAATTTGGAAATTTTGAAGATTATGATAATTTTATTCAAGCACAATCCAAGAAAGGAACCACAGTTATGCCATTGCATTTGGATGCGGATCCAAGAAAGGGTGGTACTGGATTTCTTGCAAGGATTAGAAAGGATGATGTTGATGATCAAAGATTTGCAGAAGCAGTGTCTCCAATATTGAAAAAATATGCTGAAATATTTGGTGCTGGACAAAGATATGGTGGAATTGATACTCAACAAAATGCCACCATAGATAAAGCTGCCTCAAGTCCTGCTGCTCTTTTGGAACTTGGTTCATTAGTTACCTTAGAAAAAATTTATGGAAAGAATTTTGTAAATCATCCACAGTATAAAAAGTTTATGGATGAATTGACTGATGCAATAACAGGTACTGTTTCCAAAAAACCCACACCAATAAAAAAGGGAACACAAGCAGTATTGAATAAACAACCAGTAACTTGGGATGGAAAAAAATGGATTCCAAAAGAGCAATATGATACAACTAAGGGATGGAAATCTGCTGCAAAAAGATCAGCACAAATTCAAGCAGATCGTCCTTGGTGGGATAAGTTTGGATTCTTTGGTGGTGCAGCCCGTGTACAAAAGAAAAGAGCAGAGAAAAAATCTTTTGAACTTAAAAATCCAGGAGCAACTTTATATAATTCTCCTCAGGGATATACTCCATACAAAACAAAGTTTCCAAGAAAACAAGGAGGTGGCAGTGTTAATATTTCTCCTAATCAATCTACATCTTCTTATTCTTCGTTAAATAGATCAGGATCTTTGCAAACAGAAACTTCTTACAATGAGCAAATGGTTGTTATGGTCCAAAGAGAAATTATTATGACTTAAAGTCTATTAAATATTTGTAAAAATGTCAGCAGGAAGCAAGAGACCACTAAAAGTTGATAAGTTTGAGATAACATCTAATAGTAATGGAAAAACTTTTGATATTTCTAGAGGAGATCCAGATAACGGAGTTCCTGGAAAAACTCCCAGAATAGAATATCGAGAAAGTGTATTTACACCATTTGTAGAAATAACAACAGTTATTGTTGATCAAGGAACTGCTGTTTCCGATGATGATGGTGATGGGTATACCAGTGTTATGGAAGGTTTAGAAATTGAGGGTGGTGAGGTTGTAAAGTTTAAAATAACTGATGGTAATGGAAGATCATTGGACTTGAGTGGCAATGATGATCTGAGATTGCAGCAGCCTGGAATTACAATGCAGGCATATAAAGGAACGCAGACAACTTTAACCATAGTTTCAAAAGAAGTGTTAGATAATACACTTCTTAAAAACAATGTAACTGAAAAACTTGAAGGTAAAATATCAGATGTTGTCTCTAGAATATTGGCAAATAATTTGGGATCTGGAAAGACAAGACAAATTGATGAAACTATTGAGGGCGTAAATAATGAGTTTGGTGAATCTAGGAGACCATTTGATATTATTTTAGATCTTCAACCACTTGCAGTTCCATCATCTGTTTCTGGTATATCAAATACTCAAGGAAAATGTGCTGGTTATTTGTTCTGGCAAACAGCACTTGCATTTTATTTTAAATCTCTTGATGGTATATTTTCTGGAACTGAAGTTGGGAGATTTATTTTTAATAATAGACCATTAGATCTACCCAGTGGTTTTGATGATAAGATTTTGGATTATACTATTGAAAGAGGGGTCGATGTTTTAAAAAATCTTGAAATGGGTGCATATGCCACAGAGATGCACGTTTGGGACGAGTACACTAATGAATATAATACTGACTTAGAACTCATATCTCCTTCTGATGGAAATGGTGCAACTGCGGGGAAAAGTCTTCCACTCAGCGGATCAGAATATTTTAGCGAACCAACTCTTCGCCTTAAATCGGAAATACCATATGGTTACTTTGAATTGGGTGATGATATGACAAAACAAACGGAAAAGTCTACACAACCTGCATTCTCTGTAGAGAATACTTTGCAGCAATCAATTCAAAATTTCAGACAAAAGTTTACTATTGCAGCAGAGATAACTATTCCTTGTAACTTGAGTCTTCACGCAGGGGATTTAATTTACTGTGAGTTTCCAGAAATATCCCAAAAAAGAACTCTCCGAAGAAACAAGAGAAATAGTGGTATATATATGATATCAGATCTATGTCATTTTAGTAATACAACTCAGGCATATACAAAACTGAGATTGGTTAGAGACTCATTCGGCGTCAGGTAATTCTATGGACAGAACGCTTCAGCAACATATTAATGACAATCGTGATGAGTTAGACAATCCATCAACTAGTTCTCAGCGTCGTCGTCATTTGGAATCGGAGTTAGATTCCTTGGAAAAATATCAAGCAAATCATCCAGATCAAGATCACGATCCAACACCATTTGAAGTTTATTGTGACGAAAATCCAGATGCATTTGAATGTAGAATTTATGAGGATTGATGTTAAGTAAATGAGCGAAATCTTATTACCGAGAGAGCAATTCCTTAAGAAGTTTTACGAAGGTGGTGATGCCGATAATCCGATTATCGGTATGATCGTTGATTGGTCGGATTATAAAAACAAAGCATCTGGATATAGTGGACCTTTAGGGCAGTTCACTTATAAAGTAAGACTTTGTACAGGGAACACTCAACAACAATCAGATGATCAGGTTATTAGTGTTCCTGCTCCAGTTGTTTCTTCTGGAAGACTTGGTATACAAGGTGGTAGTTTTCCTTATTCAAAGGGTGATTTTGTTCGTCTAGCAAAAAATAAAAGAACAAAGCAGTGGAGAATTTTAGGAGTTGCTCCAGTCTGTGCGGGAGTTGAATTATCGCAAAATCAAAGAGAAGGTATTTGTGAGGCACGGAGTGGTTGGAGTTTCAAGGATAACAAATTTCAAATTCCACTTAACAGCCAAGGACCTGGTGGTGGCAATCCAATTAATGAATTTGCTTTCATAAGTGTCCCTGATCCTGCAAAATGGGAAACTCTTTATCAATCTACTGGAACTATTCAATTAAAGTCTGGATGCGAACCGTCTAGTATGTCAGGTGTTCCTTCTGCCATACGTGGTATAATGAAGGACATTCAAGATCTTAGAACAAATCTTCTTGGCGATGATTCTTTTCTTGTAACAAGTCAGGAATTTGTAAATCAAGCACAGTCAAAGGTAAATGCTCTGTCATCAATGATGACTGGAGTTATGACCTGGGTGATTCAAGAGATAAAGAAACAGATTTTGAGACTTGTTAATCAGGCAGTTAATGCTACAGTTGGTAATTTGTACTTAAATACCAGATATCAACTATTTGAAGGTGTTGATTCTGCAAATAATGCTATTTGTTGTGCATTTGCGGCATTGCTTGATTTGCTGGCAGATTTTATTGCAGATGCTATAAACAACTTTATCAATGATATAATAAATCCAGTCGCTTGTGCTATAGAAAATTTTCTCTCTGATTTGCTTGGTCAGATTGCTAATGGAATTCTGAATGCAATAAGTGGTATTCTTGCTGGAATAGGTAATTTAATTGGAACGGCTATTGATGCTATTGATGCCGTTTTGGGTGTTGTAGAATCTCTTTTAAATCTTTTTGAGGGATGTCCCCCACGACAGATTTGTCCTGCTGATGAGGAGTGGAATTTCTTGGATGGTGTTGGTGGATCTGGTGCCACTACTCTTGATATTCAGGGAATATTTGATCGTGTAAATTCTTCTATCTCCGCATTTACGAATGTTGGTGATGCGGTTACAGATTTTGCAGCAAGTTTTGATAATTTTGATTTTGGATTAGATCCAAATTCTGCTCTTGCTTCTGCCAACTCTTGTTTTGTTGGACCTGTTCCTTGTGGTTCTCCAACAGTTCGTTTCTTCGGTGGTGGAGCAACTTCTAGTGCAAGTGGTATACCAGTTGTAAGTTCTAGTGGTTCAGTTATTGGTATAACCCTTACTAGTTCTGGTTTTGGATATAGTAGTCCTCCAATGGTTGTTATTGATGATCCTTGCGGACTTGGAGTTGGAGCTAGAGGGGTTGCTGTTCTTGGTCCCGTTTCTGTTTCTCCTCCACCAGGAAGTAGAGGTGGAGGTCGTCCTCCTAGAATTCAAGGATTGCGCCGATCACAATCACCAACACCAACAACAACGCCAATTGTTTCTGCAGGAACTCCTCTAATTGGTGGAGCGATTGGTCCTTTGAGAGTTGGTGGGGGCGGTGGAGTTCCTGTTGTTTCAGGAGCAACTGGTGGTGGCGTAGTCGTTACTGCTGGAGGACTTCCTGTTAGTGTTGGTGCCCTTGGCGGTACTCCTATTACTTCTGGTGGAACTATTTTAACCGTTGGTGGATCTCCTGTAACTGTAGGTGGAATTGGTGGAACTCCATTGAGAGCAAATGGAAACGGAGGAACTCCTGTAACTATTAATGGAACTCCAGTTACAAGTGGCGGGTCTGGTGGGACATCTGTTGTTGTTTCTAATATAACTTCTTCAACTCTAAGTTCAACTCCCTCTACTGCAGTAGGATTGGGTGCTAGTATTACTTGCGATTACCCACCAGATATTGGTTACAATGGTCCTGGGATATATCTGGATCTTACAAGTATTTCTTCTTCATCAGTTTCTGTAAACTTTACTGTTTCTCAATCTGGTTCCTCTACTTATAATGTTGACATTCCAAATGTTTCATCATTTATTCAAGCAACCAGTACACCAATAACTTTTAATCTTGAAGGTGGAAAAATATATGGACCTTGTACTGTAAATAATGGCACCCTTTATGTTGGAAACACTGTAGTTGATGGTGTAGCCGGAAGTGGATCTCTTTCTGAAACTCAGATGATAGTTGAGGATGGTGGAGATGATTGGGATGATTTTGTGATCACTACGTCTAGAGGAATTTTTGTAGATCTTGATGATTGTACTCCAACAACAAGTAGTGTTGGTATTACTACTGTACTCATCACTTCTACTGGATATGGTTATCTTCCAGCACCTGATGGATCTAGAGGTGCAAATGGAAGAGTTTATGGTGATAGGTGTCAAACATTAATTCAAAGATCTGATGGTACTTGGGATCAACCCTATACCACAGGTGAAACAATTACTATTGAAACTGGTGATAGAGTTGCTCTTCCTGGTATGGGTGAGATTGAATTGGGAGACACAAATGTTCCCAAAGATCTTGCTGCAATTGGTGCGTATATTGTTAAAGTTAATCCTCCCATTGTAACCAATACTCGCTATCGCAGTATGGTTGGTTTTAATGATAGTAGAGGAACTGTTTCTACTAATATTAGACCATTGACAAATTTCTTTACCGATTGGTATGGAGATGGTTCTGGATTTGGAAGAGCAGATCTTCTTGCAGCAAGAAGACAGGGATTTAGTGATGCTGAAATAAGAAACTTCCTAGAAAAAGATTTTAAAGGTGTAATTGGAGGTGCTGTTAGAGCAATCTTAGCAAATCCAGATTGGGGTAGAATTCCATCTAGTACTGCCAATACTAGTGGTGAGAGTTGGTTTAGTTTAGAAGACTATAATGAAGCAAAAAGGCAAGGATATGAGGATGCCGATATTAGATTTTATTTGGAGAAAAACTACACTGGTAGAATTAGTCCAAGAGTTCAAAATCTTTTAAACGATCCAACTTTTGGAAGAGTTGTTAGATCTGATCTCAAGAGTATGATTGGATTTGATGATTTTGCAGGATCTTCTGGATCTTTTGGATATGCAAGAGATTATCCTGCTGCAAAGGCACAAGGATATTCTGATGCAGATATTCGTTATTACTTAGAGAATGTTTATACGGGTCAACTTGGACCTGTGATGAGAGAAAAATTAAATGATCCATCTTGGGGAAGAACTCAACCAGTTGGATATACTGGTATTCGTCAGATGTTTGGATTTGACGATTCTACTGGTTCTGTAGAAAATGGAAGAAATCATTTTGGATATCTTACGGATTATCAGGAAGCAAGAAGACAGGGATATTCTGATGCAGATATTCGTTACTACCTTGAAAATCATTACACTGGTAAAATTGGACCAAGAATGATTGAAGCTTTGAATGATCCAAATTTTGGAAGAATTCAAGGAATTAGCAATATGGCAGGAGCTGCCTATGGACAACTCAAGGATATGAGTTCTTTTGGTGATGGATATGGTTCTGGTCCTGGTGTATTTGGCAATGCTGACTACGAGGAAGCAAGGCGACAAGGATATACTGATGCTGATGTTAGAAACTATTTGGAGAATGTTTATAGTGGTGTAGTTGGTGTCAGAATGAAAAACCGCCTGGCAGATCCTGCTTGGGGTAGAAGAATTTCTGATAGTGGATTTTCTGATGTTCCTGGAGAACCTGGTGCATTTGGTGAACTTGATTATGAACAGGCAACCCGACAAGAACTTAGCGATAATCGGTTCTTGGCAAATGCTGGCACTTTTGGTGATCAGGGAGACAATACTGCTAGAATATACGAAAACTTTAGGCAACAAGGTTATACTGATGCTGATGTTCGTTACTACCTTGAAAATTATTATACTGGTAGAATTGGTCCAAGAATGCAGGCTAGATTGGATGATCCGAACTGGGGTAGAGAACTTCCTGTAGTACAAGGAGAAACTGTTTCTGCTCCTACAAGAATTAAGAGTATGATTGGGTTTATGGATAGACCCGGTAGAAAAGATGAATTTAGTACTGCTGACTTAGAAGATGCAAGAAAGAGGGGATTTAGAGATGTAGATGTTAGATTTTTCCTTGAAAATAATTATAATGGGTTTATTTCAGAATCAATCAGAAGACTTTTAAGTGATCCAAACTGGGGTAGACTTGGACAAACAATTACAGTTGCATTTACTGCTCCTGGTTGCCCTGACGATACTGTTGCCCAAGACTTTATTTCTTCAACAACTCAGGTTGTTTCTACAATTACTGATGTTGCAATTTTAGACCCAGGTTTCCGTTATAATTGTGCAGAGGATGAACTTGTTATAACACCAAACAATGGTGCTGTACTTGAATATGAATGTGTGAATGGATCAATATCCGCAGTAAAAGTTGTTAATGGTGGTAGTGGATTTACTGAACTTCCAGAAATCACCATAAATACAAGTACAGGATTTAACGCAAGATTATTGCCTGTTCTTGGATTTAATGTTGTTACACAAGATGGAATTGGTGCCGCAGATGCTGCTCTTGGTGGTGAAGGTGTAACACCAATCAAGATCGTAGATTGTGTGGGAAGAATACCTCCAAGAAGACAACTTGATATTGTACCCGAGTAAATAAAATGCCAGATACAACAAGCACTAATGGTGAAATAAAATCCAATATTAGGGTTCCAATAGGAACCCCAGAAGGTGAAATAGTATTTGGACATCCTGTTCCAAATAATGCAAAGATGGCAGTACTAATTCGTAATATTTTTGGAACTCCTACTTTTAAAAAAGCACATTATATTGGTCTCTTTAGTGAAGGACCTTTATCTGGTGGAGTGACTGTAGTTGCACCTTCGGTATTTCAGGTTTGGTGTGGTGAACAACCAGTTTCCAAGAGTGGAGGAGGAGCTGGTGCTGAGGCATTGACTGCAATTGGGGAGCAAAAGGAATCGAATGGTATTGCATTTGTTGCTCACGCAGAAAATGGAGATATGATCCTCTCTGCTCCAAGAGGTAGAATTAGAATTATGGCACAAGATATTGATTTAGTTACTCACGGAACTAAATCTGGCAATGGATTTATAACTATGGCCGCTAGCGGTACTTGTAAAATAAAAGGAAATAGAGTTGAAACTGAAGCTTCAGAGGCAGTAAAATTTGGAACAGAAAGAGAGTTTGGAATTTCTGTTCCTGGAACTTATAAATTAGAGTGTGGTCGATTTAAAGTTGTTGAAGGTGCCGATCTAGTTCCAACTACAGGACAGTCTGGAACCACAACTGTAAAACAATTCACTCAAGGACTTGCTAAATTGCTGGGACAATAAGTTATTATGGAAGTAAATGATTTACACGTAGGTAGAAAATTATTTGTTAGTTCTGGTATAGGTGCTGGTGCTGGTACTATTCCATCTCCTCCACCAACCGCACTGACAGTTCATTCTGGATCTGCTTGGGTAGAAAATGCACTATTGGTAGGAGCACCTGAAACTTACCCATCACCTGCTCTTGAAGCACAGTTGATGGTTGGTAGATGCCCTAAGACAAATCCAACATCTACTGCAATATCAATTTTTAAAGTTTCTTCAAGAGCAAGTGCTGCTCCAACAGGAACTCCAATGGATATTATGTTGGGTGATCCATCTGGACCTTGTGGAGTTATGGTCTATGGTGGCGCTACGAATGCGATGATTGTTCAGGCAAAAGACCTGATTTTTACCGCAATATCTGCTGAAACTCACGCTGTTCCTTCAAAGAGTGATGTGACAGCAAGTAAAAATAATGCTGATGCTACTAAAACTCAAACAGGAGTACAGGCAAATAATGGAGCAGAAACTCATACTGGTACTAATATTGACCAGTCGGCAAAATTAAATAATGGCGTAACAATCAAAGGTGGAACGCCAGACTTTGGTAACTGTGAGGTTGCTACTGCTGGAGCAACGTTAAACACTGCTTCTGCAACTGCATTCTCTGCACTAAGTCTTGCAGGTAAAGGATTTGATATTCCACACCCAACTAAGAAAGAACATCGTTTACGTTATATTTGTTTAGAAGGTCCAGAAGTTGGAGCATATATTAGAGGAACACTGAACGGATCTGATACTATTGAACTTCCAGAATATTGGAGAGAGTTGGTTTATCCTGAATCTATTACTGTAAATCTTACTCCAGTTGGATCCTATCAAGAACTTTATGTTGATAGTGATGTTCAGTGGGGAACTAGAATTAAAGTGAAGACAAATTCGGGATCAAAAATTCATTGCCATTATACTGTTTATGGTGAGAGAAGAACTCAGGATAAACTTCAAGTAGAATACAAGGGCTTGACACCAGATGATTATCCAGGAGATAATACAGAATATGCTTTAGGTGGTTGGGATTATGCAAGACACAAAGGAGAACCTAAATCACCAGATTTATGAGATTTTTCCGACGATCATATATCGTGGCGAAATAGAGTGTCATAATGAGTTTAAAGAAAAATACTTAGAAGAACTTTGTAAATATTGGCATTGGGCACCTGAACTTCCAAGAGATACTTTTACTTCTCCTGAGAATTCTGGTCGATACTTTCTTCACCATAATGAGAAATATAAAGACTTTTTTGATTGCCTTGTTAAAAATGTAAGACAATATCTGAGAGTTCTTTCAGTTGATGAAACTAAATTAAATGTTTATGTGACAAAATCTTGGGTTAATATTCACGAAGAAGATTCTCCTCAAATTAAAGTTCATAATCACAATTGCGCTAACATTTCTTTTTGTTATTATGTGCAATGTAATGAGACCTCAGATAAACTCTGTTTTCATCAAACAAAAAATCCAAATGAAGTTTCTGGATTTATGTTTGAAACTACAATCAATAGTGACAATAATTTGATATCCAGTTATAATAAGTATAACTGTAATAAGTATACAGTTAGTCCAATAGAGGGAACTGTGATTTTATTTCCAAGTTCTTTACTTCATTCAACTCTTAATGTAATCCCAAGGTCAATTAATAGAATTGGAATTGCTGGTGATATTATGCTTTCTCTGAAAAAAGAATATGAAAAATCTGAATTTAGTATGATTGATCCTTCTACTTGGCGTAAGTTCTAAATATTACAAGTTGAAATCAGAATATAGACTAGAATATGTCAATATCAAGCGTAAGCGATTATTATGTAAGCGCAGCTTCATCCATTTCATCAACACTGCTAGCAGCAGATAATGCTCCTACATCGCCACAGGCAACATCTCTTGAAATATTAACGGGAATTGGTGGATCTGTTCCTGTTAATGGAACTACATCACAAACAATAAATTCTTTCCTGACAGAGAGACTTGCTACAGCTCAAACTCAAGAAACAATTCATATAGAAAGAATAGTTGTTCTGGATGATGCCAAAAATGTTTATCTTGACGGAATAACAGCAGTAGATAAACTACTTCTCAATACTATTGGTGAAGTTAATAATAGTATTGAAGCAGTTAATGATGCTTATCAGGCAAGAATAGATAGTGGTTGCAAAACTGATTTGTTTTGGAGATTGACGGATATTACATCAGAAACTTCTTCACCTGGATATACAAGGTCATCTGGAATATCCTCAAATACAATATCAAGATACACTTATACTTGTACCAGAATTAATCCAACTGGATATCCAGCAGTTGGGGTAGAAAGATATGCACAATGGGCAGCAAGTTTTTCTAGATTTGGTAGTGTTGGATGGAGTGGTTTGACAGATAGTGATTTAGTTTCTGTTGGTTATGGTGGAACTTCTGGATCTTATACTGGAGTAAGTACAACAACAGTTGAATATGTGAGTGGTCCAAATGGGCAACATTCATCAGTTCCATTAAATTCTACTTTTGGATTCCAACCAGTAGATTTATATGGTATCAAAATGTACGATGAACCATATACTAGGGACATTGGCGACACTTATGTTACTTCATTTATTGGAACTTGTGGCATTGGAACTAACGTTGTAGTTGCAATGACGCCAATAAACACTGGTGGTATCTCTAATATTCAACCTGGACAACTGATTATCTGTGATAAACCAAATGTTTTTTCAGGTGATGCATATGCCATCACTGGAGTTGGAACTGCAACTGCTGATTTGAGTGGCATTAATACAACAGCATCTGCATCTTCGGTTAGTTCTGTAGTTGTTCCTGCGTTTACTCTTGATGCGGATACGCTTTTGCCAGCATTTGCTCCAGAAGATAGTGGAAATTATGTGACTTTTACTGTATTAGTAAACCCAGATACTCTTGGAAACTTGGCTATTGGTAGAAGTTATAGTCCATATGTTCCTCAAACAATTAAATGTCCAATGACCAGTAGTGACATTGGAAAAGGTGTGAGAATAGAATTTGACAATTCTGGTGCTTCTTCCGGAAGTGCTACTTGGAATCAATTTTTGGAAGGTGAACTTGATCCCGATGCTTCTATTAGTGGTGGAAGTGAGTCTGAAATAAGACAAAAAATTGATCAAAATAGAGTTAGAGAACCAGTTCTTGGGGCAGGTAAATTATTCCATAAATTGGGTTTTGATTATGCACCAGTTGTTTATACCAATGCACAAAGAACACAATATAGACTTGCATCTGAAGGGGAAACGGTCACTTTAACATCAAGAATGGGACAACCACCACAGTCTTCTTTCCAGAGTATTTTTTATTCGGAACTAATTTCTGGATCTCAAACTTCTGCAGGGGTAGAACTACTTCCTGGTTGCTCCTCCTCTACCGATACATCTCTTAATGTTACTGTTAGTGCTGCTTCATCTGCTGTAAATTCTCTTTCAGAATCTACTGTTCAGCAAAGACTTGAAATTGCAAATATGTTAAGATCGGATATGTCTGATCTTAATTTGAGAATATGGAGTGAAAGGCAGTTATTGGGAGACTGTAAAGAAAGACAAGGAACATATAGTTCAAGATCAGATTTAGTTACTAACTTCTCAGATCTCATTGATGGAAACATTACCTCATAAAGAAAAATGAAAATTCAACATCCACTTACAAAAGGTTATAGTTTAACATATGAAAATCTCTGTGGACCAGAGAATGCTGTATTTTTTCGTGGTAAAGTAACTGGAAAAACAGAAATTAATCTTCCAAGTTATTGGTCCGAATTAGTTGATGAAAGAACTATCTCGGTTCACATTACTCCGATTGGAGCACATCAGGATATTATTGTAAAAAGAGTCGGCCAAAATCGTATTTGGTTGCAATCTAAGAGTGGTATTCCCATTCAATGTTATTACTTAGTGATGGGCGAGCGTCGTGATGTTCCAAAATTGGTTCCCGAGCAGCCCTTGACAGACGAGTGACCCCGTGCTATGATATGAAGGTAATCACGAAACGACCCGATGCAAGACGAGTACCTGACACGATGCGTGGTTGATCCTATTAAGCGAACTGTTTATCTTTATTCTAGTGAAGGGTCGGAAAAGCAAGTGTCCTGTGAAACAGTTGATCAGTTTATGAATGTGTTAGAGTTTGTTCGTGCAACCGTGGATGAAGAAACTTTGGTTTACTCCAGTCCTCTGTGAAACCAAAATTGACTTTTAATTTCATTTTTGGTCGAAAAAAATCCCGGCAATTTTTCTCACACGATACTTTTTAAAAAGTATGAATCCATACAAAATTGACAGAATGAAACTTTATGAGGCACCAGTAAAAACAACGCCTCAGAACGTTAAAGAAGCAAACGAAGCACTTTTTGCTGCTAAATGGAATTTACCTCAGGCAGCAAAACACTGCGGAATGTCACAAAAAGAAATGAAGTTGACATTCTTTGAGTATTTGAAGTATAATCCTATCACGTATCAAGCGTGATTTTATAATGAAAATATATGGTCCATATATAGGTAAAGACGGAAGACAAAGAATTGTTCTTTATGAAAATGGAAAAAGAACTACAGTTTCTTATCCAAAATATCTTTTAGAGCAAAAACTTGGTAGACCTCTTTTACCAGATGAAACTTGTGACCATATTGATGGTGATGTATCAAACAATTCTCTTGACAATTTACAAGTTTTAAGTAGAATTGATAACGTAAAAAAACATGCAGCAATACACAATAAAGAAGAAATGATTTATTGTGTTTGTCCTGAATGTAATAAATCTTTCTATAAACCAGCAAGAGATATTAGACACAATAATATCAAACAGAAAAAAGCAGGTCCTTTCTGCTCTAAATCTTGTGCTGGTAAATATGGACATAGGTTGACAAAAACACTTAGGAATGGTAAAATAAATCCAAACTACAAGCCCGTGTGACCCAGCGGAATGAGGTTCTCGACTTAAAATCGAGCAGTCGGCGGTTCGAATCCGCCCACGGGTATTAGAAGATTTAGCGTCTTCTAAATAAACAAAAGTAATAGGAACATTCCTATGAAGTATAGAATTGATGCCAAATATGTTTGGTATGATCGCGGAACTAAAATAGTTCTAATGTACTTCATTCAAAATATTCCATTTACTTTTGATGATGTTCCAGATGACGGATTGTTTGATCTGGATCTAATTAAATTGGCAGATGATCAAAAACGTTGGGAACCTGAAGAACTCTATCAAACATCTTTTTATTTGATAGATGAAGAGTGTCACCCAATGCTTTTTGAATTGGATCTTGAAAATCCAGAAATTATGCCTGCTGATTAATGCCTCTCTAGCTCAGTGGTAGAGCACTCGCCTTGTAAGCGAGCGGTCATCGGTTCAAATCCGATGGGGGGCTTGAGTTCACAAAACTCCAATGTCATTAATTTCACAAAGAGATAGGGAAGTTGCTATTGAAGCACTCGATTTTTATATTTTCAGTAAAGGAAGAGACTTTACTGAAGAAAAGAGAGCAGAGATCAATGCCCTTTTGAACTGGGTCAAACTAGAATATTTTAAAAATGAAAATTAATTTGTGGTTTTGTGTGGAAATGAAACAGTGGCGATGGACACTTACTGATGATCATCGCCCAGTAATTAGACAGGAATCTGGACAAAGAGAAAATCTTCGTGATGCAATGAACGATATTGCAAATACTGTAGAATATTTGATGAGTAAATCCTGACATTGATGAGTAAAAATACTCAATACTTTATAGATAGAGTAAGTAAAGAAGAAATCAAACCTCTTCTTTATAATTTTCACTATCTAAAAGACGAATCAAAGGATTTCAAAAGTGGATACAATTACGGTTTATTCAAATCCAGTGTTTGTGATTTTTTGCACATTGGTGACTGTCTCGCTGCTTGTGTCTTTACTAAGATCCCCGTACCAGAAATAGCAGTCGGTGCATTTGGATTGGAACGTGATCAGCAAGATGGTCTTTATGAACTATCGAGATTGTGCGTTCACCCAGAACTTCAGAAAACCGAATACAATATTACTTCTTGGTTCGTCAGTCGTTGCATAAGGAGATTTAGGAAAGATGCCCGCGTTCTTGCTATTCTTAGTTACGCTGATGCTAATCACCACACTGGAACTATATACAGAGCTTGTAATTTTAGTTACTACGGTCTAACAGCACCTAAAAAAGATTTTTATTATGCTGATGGAACCAAACATTCAAGGGGATCTATAAAAGACGCTCAAGGTGAATGGAGAGATCGTAGTAGAAAACATAGATACTTAATGATCTTTGACAAAGAACTCAAAAAACGCTTGACTTGGAAAGAAGAAAAGTGGTATAATAATTAAGTCCGTGTGAAGGAATGCCAATTTAGTGCTCACAAAACCTCCTTCGGGAGGTTTTGTTGTATGATAAATAATCCATAACAGAACTTATCGTGCAAATAAGATGCCTCTCAGTCGCTTAGATAATTTCCTTAAGAATGCGCGTGGAAATATCCTTTATGTAAACCCAAATGATTTAGATGCTACTGATAGTATTGAAAATCAGGGTAATTCTCTTGCTCGTCCTTTCAGAACAATTCAAAGAGCACTTATTGAGGCAGCAAGATTTTCATATCAAAGTGGATTAGATAACGATAGATTTTCAAAGACAACTATTTTACTTTATCCAGGTGATCACATTGTAGATAACCGTCCTGGATGGATCCCTACAGGAGAAAATACGTTTAGGTTGAGAGATGGTTCTATTTCTACTGAAATGCCTCAGTGGGATTTGACTACAAGTTTTGATCTTAACAATGATGATAATGCTCTCTATAAACTGAATAGTATCCACGGTGGTGTCATCCTTCCAAGAGGAACTTCGATCGTTGGTCTCGATTTGAGAAAGACCAAGATTAGACCAAAGTATGTTCCAAATCCAGAATTGGATACGATTGAAAGATCTGCATTATTCAGAGTAACTGGAACTTGTTATCTTTGGCAATTTACTATTCTGGATGCTGATCCAAATGGAATTTGCTATAAGGATTATACTAAAAATGTATTTGTTCCAAACTTTTCTCACCATAAGTTAACTGCATTTGAGTATGCAGATGGTGTAAACAACGTTGTTATTAATGACAACTTTAATCCAGATCTTGGTGATCTTGGAAGAACTGACCTTGATATGTACTATGAAAAGGTTGGTATTGTTTATGGTCCTTCTTCTGGAAGAGAAATTCGTCCAGATTATCCATCAGCAGCACTTGATATTCAAGCAAAGGTTGATGAGTATCGTATTGTGGGTCCAACAGGTGGATCTGTTGGTATTACGAGCATCAAAGCAGGAGATGGTGTAACTTCTTCTACTGTCATTACTGTTGATCTTGAAGAGGAACTTGCCGGTCTTTCTGTTGATACTGCTTTCCAAATCAGTGATGTATCTTCTACAGGATACAGTGGTCAATTTGTCGTTACTGATGTTCTGAGCCCAACTAGAATTCAATATAAAGTATCTTCAGCTCCTCCAAATCCACTTCCTGCCATTACTGGATCATCAATTAAATTGAATGTAGATACAGTAACCTCCGCATCTCCATATATTTTCAACATATCACTGCGTTCAGTCTTTGGTATGTGTGGTATGCACGCAGATGGTAGCAAAGCATCTGGATTTAAGTCGATGGTTGTTGCCCAATTCACTGGAATTGGTCTGCAAAAAGATAAGAATGCCTTCATTAAATATGATGAAGTAAGTGGAGAATATCGTGATGTAACTTTTGCAGGAAATGAAAATATTAATACAGATTCCTTAGCGGTATTCAAACCAACTTATAGAAACTATCACATTAAGTGTTCTAACAACGCATTTATTCAGTGCGTTTCTATCTTTGCTATTGGATATGCGGAACACTTTAATGCTGAAAGTGGTGGAGACCAATCAATTACAAACTCCAACTCAAACTTTGGTGCAAAATCTCTGGTTGCTACTGGATACAGAGATGATGCATTCCCCAGAGATGATATTGGATATTTTACCCATATTATTCCCCCAAGATATATCGAATCTGATGAAGTTTCGATTGAATTCAATTCGATTGATGTATCCAGAACAGTCGGTATTGCAAGCACAAGTAGATTATATCTCTACAATCAAATAAACCCAGATGTTGCACCAGATAATGTAATTGAGGGGTATCGTATTGGTGCAAAACATAATGACAAATTGAATGTTCTCATTTCAACCGCAGGTGTAACAACTCAGTATTCGGCAAGAATTATAATGCCAAATACTGCAGTTACCTCTGAACAAATTACCAGTGAAAAGGATTATATTGTAGGTAGATCTGCGGGAATTAATAGTATTACTGCAAATACTATTACATTCACAAAAAATCATTCCTTCATTAATGGGGAAACAATTCGCATTATCAGTGAAGATGGAAATCTTCCAGATGGATTGGAGAATAATAGACTTTATTATGCAATCACAGTTGGTGTTAATGCCGATCAGATTAGAGTTGCTCAAACGCAAAGTAAAGCAGCAGAAGGTGATGCAACTGCATTAAATGATCGTGGTGGAATTCTTCACGTTTCAAGTAGAGTTTCTGACAAAAATTCTGGAGATATTGGACACCCAATTCAATTTGATTCTAATACTTATACTTTGGATGGTGTTCCAAATCAAATTGGTGGTTGGTATTTGAATGTTGGAACTGCAACAACAGATAATAATATCTACCCTACAATTGTTTCTCTTGGAACAACTGCACTAGGAGAAGCAACTCCTAGAACATTTATTACAAGGAGACCTGATACAAGAAACTTAATTGATACTGTTTACAGAATGCGTTATGTTATTCCTGCAGGAACAGGAATATCTTCAGCTAGACCACCTATTGATGGATATGTAATTCAAAATTCTAGTTCAAATATTGGTATTACTACTACAGAAGTAGCAAAATATTTTTCTGAGACTTCGACAATTTTAAGTAATGAAACCGAACTTAGAAATTTCAGAATTATTGCTGACGCGAAGTGGAATGGTAGTGTTTCTCAATTTACTACAGAACTTCCTCATAATTTGAGACCTGGTTCCAGAGTAAAGATTTCAAATATAAAGAGTTCTACTAATTCAGTAGGCGCTGCAAATTCTGGTTTTAATGGAACATATACTGTTGTTGGAATTTCAAGTGCTAAGCAATTTAGTGTTCTGAAAGAGACTGATCCTGGATTATTCACTAATAATACATCTGATAGAAGTCCACAACTTCCATATTTCACAGAGAAAGATTCTCCTGGAATTTATCAGATTTATAGATCTCAAGAACTTCAAAAGTATATTCCAGGAAAACAAACTGGAATTTATCAATTAATTGTCTTTAACTCTTCAAATTCTCCATCAGTAACTCCATTTAGCAGCGAAAAATATTCTCAGAATATTCAAAACCTTTATCCACAAACAAACAGAGATAATCCGGAATCTGATCCAAGAGAAGCAGTATCATTTGCTCTTCCAAATCCAATCGGAAGAGTTGTAACTAATGATCCAAGATTAAGTCTTACAAAAGAGACCTTAAAGGCACAACTCTTTGATTATGGTGTTGGTATTGCAATAACTGCAATTACACCAAGTACGGTAGGAACCTCTCAAACAATCTATACTGCGATTGATCACGGTTTTAATAGAATAACAAAAGTTTCTATTGCAAATAGTGGTGCTGGGTATGGTAGAGGTGAAGTTGGATATTTCTACAATGCAAAATTAGTTGGAATTGGTAGCACTGCAACTGGTAAACACGCTACTGCGAGAGTATATGTAAATGCTCTTGGAAATATTGATGATGTCCAGATTATGGATGGTGGTAGTGCTTTTACTGTTGGTGATCAGTTAAGTGTTGTTGGTATTGCAACAACAACTGGATATTCTGTTGGTGTAGTAAGTGTAACTTCTCTGTATAGTAACATTGGCGATATTGTAACTCTCTACGGAGTTACACCATATTCAAACAATCATTACAATACTTCTTACAGAATTACTGGCATTTCTACGGGAAATGATAGGCAAATTGAAGTAGCATCAATAGACGCTATCGGTGTTGGTGAAACTGCTTCGATTGTTGGAACAGCAGTTTCTAATGCAATTCTTGTTCTGAACGGAAATTCTGTTTCTGTTTCATCCTTAACTTATAATAATACAACTGGTGTTGGAATTGTTACAACAACACAGGCTCACGGATACAGAGTTGATAATAAAGTTAGAATTTTTGGAGCAGATGAAGCATTCTATAATTCTAACTTTATTGTCAAGAAAGTAAATAGTCTCACATCTTTTGAGATTAATATCGGAGTTACTACTTCGTCACCAGTAACAAGTGGAAACCTACGTGTATTTAAAACCGATTACACTTCTCAGGGGGGAATTGTAAATGAGGACATTGAAAATCTTGGTGGAAGATCAATTACAGAATATGCTGGAATAACTACAACAATTTCTGCAGATGTTTTATCTGCAAGTGCAACCACTGTAGATATTACAAATATTGAGAATTTGGATCTTAAGATTGGAGATTATCTGAAAATTGATAATGAGATAATGAGAATTAGATCAACAGTTTCCACAAGTAGTGTAAATGGAAAACCTGGATCTCCTTCAAATCCAATTACAGTATTCAGAGGAGTTCTTGGTACAAGACCAGAACCACATTCACTTGGTTCGGTAGTCAGAAAAGTTAAGTGTCGTCCAATTGAATTCAGAAGAAACTCTATTATGAGAGCTTCTGGTCATACATTTGAATATGTTGGATATGGTCCTGGAAATTATTCAACTGCACTTCCAGATAATCAGGACAGATCTATTTCACCTTCAGAAGAACTTCTTGCACAATCAACGAAGAAAGGTGGTGGTATTAACGTCTTCACTGGAATGAATGATGCTGGAGACTTCTACATCGGTAACAAGAAAGTAAGTTCAGCAACTGGTCAAGAAGAAGTATTTGATACTCCAATTCCTTCAGTTGTTGGTGAAGATGTTGCAACCGGTGGATTAAATCTTGGATTTGATGTTCTTACTCCTTTAGAAGTTTCTATTAGCAGATCTCTTCGTGTTGAAGGTGGTCCAGACGCAAACCTTGTATCTGAATTTGATGGTCCTGTGATCTTTAATAACAAGGTCACATCAACTTCACCAAAAGGTCTTGAAGCATCAAGTCTCTTCTTACAGGGTGATGCAGTTGTTTCGAGAAAGCAAACTGTAGGAATTTCAACGCCAGTTCTTGCTGGAAATCCTGGAGATATTACTTGGAATGCAAACCCAGATGATGGTGGTTATATTGGATGGGTTTATACTAGAAATAATTCTTGGAAGAGAATTGGTAGCATTAGTCTTGACGAAAACTCTACAATTAATGTTTATGATAGAGTTGGTATTGGAACAACCTTCCCAACTGATTGTGCTTTACAAGTTGGATCTGGAACAACTCTGTTCTGTGTTGATGTCAATGGTGTTGGTATTGGAACCACTGCAAATCTGTTTAAACTGAATGTTATTGGAAATGCAAATCTCTCTGGCAATTTAACACTCGGTGGTAATGTCTATGCTCCAACAGGAATTATTACTGCAAGTTCATTCTCCGGTGATGGATTTAATCTTACTAATCTAAATGTTGCTGCAAGTGGATGGACCAATGTGGTATCTGGTGGATCATCAATCACCTATAACACTTATCTGAGTTCTGTTGGAGTTGGAACCACTGCCCCAAGATACCCACTTGAGGTTGGTGCTGTTGGTTTAGGATCAACTTCTCTTTATGTAAATGGTTCTTCAGTATTTGTTGGTGTCATTACTACAAGAGATGTATTTGTTGGTGGAGCACTCACAGCATCTTCTTACAATTTAAATGGCGGCACTGGTCAAATTAGTGCAGGGGTTATTACAACCAGAACTCTGAATGTTGGAACTTCTGGAACAGTTATTACAACAACCTCTTCTGGATTGGTTGGTATCGGTACGACAATTCCAAGAGATAAGTTAGACATTGTAGGTCATACAAGATTTAAGACCTATTCTGAAATTGTAGAACCACTTACAATTTCCTCTGGAGTTGTAACTATTGATTTGTCTAAGGCACAAACATTCACATTAAGCGCAACCGCAAACGTAACTCAATTTACAATCGTAAATCCACCATCAGGATCTACTGCATTTACAGTTCTGATTACTCAAGATTCTGTAGGAAATCGAACAATTGTTGGTATTGATACCTTTAAGAATATTTCTGGAGGAAATATTCCAGTTTACTGGAATGCTGGTGGTGTTGTTCCTGGAATTACAACCTTTGCAAATAGATCTGATATTTACTCCTTTAAGACATTTGATGGCGGTGCTTCCTTCTATGGCGTAACTGGAGGTCAGAACTTCTTATGATTGGACTTCAATTTCACAACGTAATATCAACTAAAGCAGCAATTGATGGTCCCATTCTAACTTTCGTTGGGACGGGACTTTCTCAACCAGTCTCTATTACTACTTGTGCTGCATTATCTGCTTCTTTTACTGGAGTTGCTACTGCATTTTTTACAGGATCCCAGGTTCCTGACATTACAAATGCTGGAATTGTAACTTACCGTTGGTATGAAGTTGGTGTTGGTCCATTATTAGATTCTACAAATATAACTGGAACAGGAACTACAATTTTAACATTAACAAATCTTAGAACACCCCAGGACAGTGGAAGAAGATTTTATTTGCAAGCAGATTATCTTTCTTCGGTAAGTGCTGGTGGAACTTTTGTCGGCAATGCTGTTAATGATCCTTTGAATTCTGAAATTGCAACATTAACTGTTTTACCAAACCTTTCATTTGCAAGGCAACCTTCTCCTGTTATAATAGTAGAAAATTCAACCTCAACATTTACAGTCGAAGCAGCAACCACAGATTCAACTCAAACTGGATCTTTTAGTTATCAGTGGTCACTTGACGGTCAGAATTTAGAAGATAGAACTTATACAATTCAGCAGCAGGTAAATCAATTTAATCAAACTTATAGTAATGATGCAACAGTTGAATTGCCTGGAGATGCTTTTGATATTACTCTAACTGTTGCTGGTGCAAGAGGTGGTGGGGGTGGATCTGATGCTGGTGGTTCTGGTGGAGGAGGTGCCTCTGGTAGAGTTGGAACATTTACTCTAACTCCTGGTGGTAGAACTTTAAATTTGAGATGTGGAGATAGTGGTTCTGGTGGAGGGACTGGAAATTTCCCAGCATTTGGTCCTCCTGGAGCAAGTAGTGTAGCTGCTGGAGGTAGAGGTGGTGGTGCTGGACCTGGAGGATGGTCTGGTGGTGGAGGAGGAGGCGGTGGTGCCTCTGGTGTTTTTGATTCCTCTGTTGGTGGTTATGTTATCGTTGCAGGAGGCGGCGGTGGCGGCGGCGGTGGATCTTTAAATAGACCCGCAAGCCCAGGTTCCAATGCAATAGATTGGTCAGCAACTTCTTCTAATGTTTCTGTTTCTACTGGTGGTCAGGGACAGGATCAAGGTGGCGACGGTGGCGGAGGAGGCGGTGGAGGCGGTGGCGCTACTGCAGGAACCACCGCAACTCCTGTATCATTTGTTGTAACGAGTTCTCAAAATATTACTTTTACGGTCACTGAAGCTTCTGGTCTGTTTAATGGATTAGAAATTGTTGGAGTTGGATACTTCCCAGAAAATCGCGGAACTGTAACCCTTTTTGTAAGTGCAGGAACTTATGCTGTTGTTCCTAGAGATAGTACAGTAAGAGTAAGAGTTGATCCTGGAAATAGTAGAGTAGTTCAGGGTGATGATGGTGGGGGTTCTTGGGATGATGTTGTAGTTTCGGCATCTGCAGGAACCTTTACTTCAACAACTATTGTATCTGGAAATGGTGGTAGTGCTGGTGGAGATAATTCCTCTGGAGGATCTGGTGGTGGAGGAGGATCAAGTGCATATAATGCAAACATTGCAACATTAACTTCAGGAAGCAGTTCTACAAATTCGGGTGATGGATACATCAACTTACAATTCAAATCTGCCACTGCTATTGGAACAGTTGTTACAGCATCTAGAACTAGGACTGTATCTGGATCTACTACAAATAATTTAAGAATAACTTCAAATGCTGTTGGATTGAGTACTATTAGATGTGCAGTAAGTAGACCAAATTCTTGTAATTCTCCAATATTATCTGAGGTAGTAAATTATAATGTTGTTTCTGCTAGATCAATTGTTTATTTTGAAGAAATTGGTTCATCTCTGATTAGAACAGGAGATCAGAATTTGTTTAATGGTTCTTTAAGTCTTGCTGGAGATCCAAGTAATAATATGAAGAATATTATTATTTCTCCAACAGAACGCGATATTGATGTAAAAATTACTTTGGCAGCATCTGCTGGTCTTTCAAATGGAAGTAATCGTGGCGGAAATGGTGGATTAACCGTATTTGAATACAAATTAGTTCGTGGAAGAGAATATAATATTATTCTTGGAGTGACAGGATCCACTGGTCCTGGTGGAAACTTTGGTGGTGGTGTAGGAGCATTCTTCTATGATCGTGCTAAATTAGTCATTTGTTGTGGTGGAGGAGGTGGAGCTAGTTCTTCTGGAAGAGGTGGTGATGGCGGTGGAGCAGGAATTGCTGGAGAGAATGGTCTTGGTTCTTATGGTGGATCTGGTGGTGCAAGAGTAACTACTGGAACATTACCTGCATCTGGTTTCTTTGCTGGTGGTAGTTACACTACTCAGAGCACTACAGCATCAACTGGAGGAAGAGTTTCTTCTTGCACAATTGGTGATGCATATTTTACTTCTAGATTTTCTGCTTGTGGTGATATGGGAAGTGTTCAGTTTAGAGATGCTTCTGGAAATATTGTTTCCGGATCTGCTACTCTATTGAGAGGATTTAAACCTGGACTATCTCATAGAACTAATGGTGGAAATGGAAGTTCTGGTAATGGTGGTGGAGGTGGACAAGGTGCCATTGGTGGAAATGGTGGTGGTGGATTAAATTCTGGTGGTGGAGGAGGAAGTGGATACTCAAGTGGAGATGCATTGAGAATTGTAAATGCTACACTTGGTGGAAATGCAAGTGCTACGGGATATGCCATCATTGAACTTGCATAAATAGTTCAAATTCTATAACGGGGGAGAGTGAACCCGAATGGCAATCAATAAGAATTTTGTAGTAAAAAATGGTTTAGAGGTTAATGAGGATTTAATCCTTGCTGATGCTCTAAAAAATAAGGTCGGTATTGGAACTTCTGTTCCCAATCTAGAACTCCAGGTCCTAGGTGGAATTGGTGCTACAACATTAAGAGTTGGTGCGGCAGGATCCACCGGAGAAGTTCTTACTGTTTTATCAGTATCCAACGGTATCTCTACAAGTTTAGTTGGTGTTGGTACAACAAATCCACAACATTTATTAGAGGTTAGATCTCCAGTAAGCACTGGACAAACCGCACTCTATGTTGTTGGTGATGTAAGAATTACTGGAGATTTGAATGTAGAAGATGATGTTTTCTTTGATGAGATTGGAACTCGTAACTTAATTGTATCTGGAGTTACAACAACTGGAACTTTAGGTGTTGTTGGAACTACCACGTCTTTTCAGTTAGAAATTATTGGCATTTCTACCTTTAATGGTCTTGCAACATTCCGTGATCCGGTATATATTGAAGAGACTTTAAACGTTGGCGGAATATCAACTTTTGTTGGAATTGCAAGTTTCTTAAGCGATGTAAGAGTTGATGGTAATTTAATTCTTGCTGGCAGCGTAGAGTTAGATACTGATCTCTATATCGTTGGTATTGCTACAATTGGAAAACTTGGTGTAATTGGTCTCACCACCACAAAAGATCTTGAAGTTATTGGTTTCTCTACTTTTGTTGGACTTTCTACTTTCAACAATTCTGTAATTATCCGTGACAATTTACTTGTTGGTGGCGCTACAACTCTTGCCTCTCTTGGTGGTATAACCACAACTGGTGGAGATCTTTATGTTGGTGGAGATCTCTATGTAAAAGATGATTTATTCTTTGATGAATTTACTGCAAGAAATATTAACGTAACCGGCATAAGTACTCTTAATGTCACTAGATTATCCACTTTATCTGTAAGTGGAATAACAACTCTTGGTATTACAACAGTAACGCAACTTGCATCTGCTGGAATTGTTACAGCACTTTCATTCCGACCAACGAGTGGTTATTATCAATCTCCAAATGGAACAAATTCATTCTACGTTTTTGATGGAACTGGAAACGTAGCATTCCAAGGAACAATTGGTGCAAGTCAACTTAATTCTGCAAGTGGAAATAAAGTTATTGGACTGTCTGCTAATGATGCAGCATTTGAGCGCAACGTTACAGTTGCAGGTATCACTACATTAGGTGAAGTTAAAATTTCAACTGGTATTGTTACTGCATCATCTGGCATCGTTACTTATTATGGTGATGGATCAAATCTGACGGGAAATGCTAGAAATCTTACAGCAACTATAGGTATTGGAACAACTCTTGGCGTTGTTGGATATGGAGTTTCTTTCTTAGATCTCAGAGGTCCAGGTCTTTCTACTGTTTTCTATGATAATACTGTTGGTATTGCGACTATTTTCTTCCAAGGTGGTGGAAGTGGTAGTGCCTCTATAGGTATTGGAACAACTCCAGGGGAGGCATTTATTGGAATTGTAACTGCTGGAAATCTTTGGTATAACAGCAGTCTTGGTAGAATGTTTATTTACTATCAGGATGCTGATAGTGCTCAATGGGTTGATGCATCACCATCTAATGTTGGTGTAATTACTTCATTAATTAATGTATCTTTTGCACCAGGAAGTGCATCCTTCCCATCAATGTATTTTAATGGAGATCCTTCGACAGGTTTCTTCTCTCCAAGTGCAGGACAGTTTACTATTGTATCGACTGGTTCGTCGGTTCTTAACATCAATCAAAGTGGTATTCGTGTAACTGGAATTGCAACGGCACAAGATTTTGATGCACTTTCTGATATAAACTACAAGCAAAATGTTACCACAGTTAATAATGCACTACTTAAAGTAGATCAACTTCGTGGTGTGAAGTTTGATTGGAAAGAAAGTGGTCTTCCTTCCTATGGTGTCATTGCTCAAGAACTAGAACAGGTTCTTCCTGAATTGGTCCACGGAGAAGATCCTAAGACTGTAAATTATAATGGTATTATTGGTGTTCTCATCGAAGCAATCAAAGAACTGAAAGCAGAGGTAGAAGAACTCAAGAACAATAAATAATAAAAACTACCTAGTGTATACGAGGACGGTAGATGGCAATTAAAATAGCAGGAACTACTGTAATAGATGACAGTAGGAATATACAGAACGTAGGAGTTATTACTGCAACATCATTGAGTGTTGGTGGTCAGACAGTTTCTGTTGCTGGAGTTGGAATTAGAACTGCAGGAGGAACTGTAGGAACTGGTGTTACATTAATAGATCTTAGAGGTGCGGGAATATCAACAGTTACAGTTTCTTCTGGAATTGGAACGATCAATATTACTGGTGGGGGTGGAGGAGGTTCTCAACTTTCAATCTCAACAACTGCTCCAGTATCACCAACTGATGGGCATCAATGGTTTGATACGAGTGATGGCAATACATACATATGGTATGCATCACAAAATGTCTGGGTAGTTTCACAAACATACGGGTACTGATATATGTCTGGAATTGCAATTACTTTCCCATCATCACCAGTAGAGGGACAATCATACTTAGCACAAAACGGTTTTACTTATATCTACGATAGTTTAAAAAACCGTTGGAAAAGAGGTGGAGAGTTTGTTCGTGCTCCTAAGGTTTTGAGTTATGCGGGAGTTGCAGCGACTACAACGGGAAGTGGAATTACTACGGGACCAACAGGTTCGTTAATTTATGTAGTTCCAGGAACAGTTA
>JACCDW010025169.1_pt1 | contig 31228 bp, 36 predicted proteins | sample 7449781 | NCBI WGS metagenome assembly JACCDW01 (sample SAMN15323449, study PRJNA562643) | freshwater metagenome | isolation source: river surface water | place: USA:Blue River Watershed | collected 2017-08-18
ATGAATATTCAAAGCAACTCTCTTAGGTGATCAAACTTAGATCCCTCAAGATTGCCGTCCTTCTGATGCTTGGCTGCTTCGGGCTAATCCCGACGGCGTCGGCTAACTGTCTGGGGGATCGCGGCGCGACTCAGGTTTTTACGGTTGCAGTCGTACCCCAATTGTCACCAAGGATCATTTATGAGAAGTGGTCACCTTTTCTAGAAAATATCGGTAAAAGTACGGGTCTGTGCTTTCAGTTACTGACTCCGGACACGATCCCAGAGTTCGAACGCCTCCTTATTCTGGGCGTACCAGATTTCGCATTTGCCAATCCGTACCACGCCGTCGTCGCTAAAAAGAAGCGTGGTTACATACCGCTCATAATTGATGGGCGTAACAAACTGACTGGACTGTTAGCGGTGAGGTCTGACAGCCCCATTCGTAGCATTCATGATTTGAATGGTAAGAAAGTGGCGTTCCCAGCTCCTAATGCATTCGCAGCATCTTTGTTGATTCGTGCGGAGCTAGCCAAGAAAGGAGTTGATATCGAGCCCATATATTTAAAAACCCATGCGAGCGCCTATCGAGCGGTAGCGATGGGGACTTTCATTGCAGCGGGTGGCGTCAATACAACTCTCAAACGCGAAGATCCTGCGCTTCAAGCGACTTTGCGGGTCCTGTATGAAACAGGAGGCTATGCACCACACCCATTCATTGCAAATACGCGTGTTCCAGTTGATATCAGAAGTGCCGTTGCCAATTCGATGATTTCCCTGTCCAGCACTAAGGCAGGTGAGAAACTGCTCGCAGATATTCAGATTCCAGAGCCGATCAAAGCAGATTATGAAAGAGACTTGTATCCCTTGGAACAATTAGATTTGTCCAAGTTTGTGGTGCAGCCTAATGACTAATCCAGCTAGGGTATCGAGCGTAAGTACACGTTCTTTATTGCGAGGAGCCACATTTATTGGTGTAGCGACCGTCATTGCTGCTGCGTTTGGAATTTGGCAATTTGACCGTACAGCCCAGTCAATTAGAGATATGACTCACCAGTTAGCCATAAAAACATTATCTGAAGGCGTTGCGGTAGCAGTGCAAGGTGATGTGATTACGCGCGATTACGGCTCGCTAGAAGCGAGATTAATGCAGACGATGGCGGATATTCGGGTGCTATCGATTATGGTGACAGATCAAGACGGCAAAGTTCTATCTCAGGTTAAGCGCGATCTCGAATCCGGACAGCCTAAGCCAATTTATTCGCCAACCCCAATCGAGTTAATACCGCAATCCTTTTCACCACATGGCGGCGTGACTGCAAGATCGTTGCAACTCGCTGCAGGGCTACCAATCGGGTCGCTGCGAATTGAAATGATCGGCGGCGCGGCACACGAAGCACTGTTCGTCTTGCGCAGTCGCGTCAATACGATATTGTTTGCCGCGTGCGCAATTTTGTTGTTATCACTCTTGGTTGTGATGCAGCGTGTTAAAGCGCTGATTCGCAGAGAAGAGGACGTGCTGCATGGGCGCAACCAGGTCCTTGAAGTGGCGGCTTATCACGATAGTCTTACGGGTCTACCAAACCGAACGCTTTTGTTTGATCGGATGGCGCAGGCGATTGCCTTTAGCGACCGCCAACACAAGACGATGGCTGTCTGTTATATGGATCTAGATAAGTTTGGGGATGTTAATACTAACTATGGTCATGCAGTAGGAGATCGAGTGCTCAAGACGGTTGCGCAACGATTGGAATACTGTGTTCGTGCCAATGATACGGTTGCGAGACTCGGTGGTGACGAATTTGTAGTCCTGCTCACGAGTATCGAAGATCGCGTAGAGCTTGACTTGATCCTTCACAGGATTCAAGCAGAGTTTGAGCGCCCAATTGAGCTCAGCCCGGGCGATACTGTAATTGTTGGAATAAGTATCGGCGTAACCATCTATCCCACTGATTATGCGTCTCCATTCGAATTAATTGAGCATGCTGACTATGCGATGTACCAGGCCAAAAAATTGGGTACCAATAAAATATTTATTCGTTCTTAGCCATAAACGACTTTTTATACTGATTGAAATAAAGTCTACTCGGCCTTAGTGATACAGACATATATAGTCACCATTTGCAAATTGGTACTTATCGGCTTGAATGCCACCGGGACGACACTGCGCTGTGGTGTTCCGCACCCTATAAGAGCGCAGTACTTTGCCTTTCGAATCTAGTTGGTCCAGTGTGTTTGGATTATCACTAAGGTATCTGTATTGAGCATTATTCAGTTTAAAGGCGACCCACAATGTACCCATCTGCATTCCGCTACCGGTGATGAGGCATTTGTCGGTCCCGGCATTATTGCCAAATTTGAAGTCACATCCAACCATCCGCGGGCCATTGTCAAAAGCCATGGTCGAGGTGGGAATCAGACACAGTACTAACGCTTTTTTCCAATTCATCTTTATTTCCAGTTTTTTGAAAGAGGACTATTTCTGTCTATAGCGTCCCAACCGTGTGCAGGGATATTTAAGTTTCGATAAGAATGCTGTAGTAGGAACATTAAAAGGCTATTGAGATTATCAGATTCTTAGTCCAATGGCATGTTTGGCATTGCCGCTACAACTACCAGGCTTCAACTGTAGGATTTATAAAATTATGCGTATCCGTTACGCCATACTTTTTTTTAGTATTAATAACGACGCTAGCCTCAGCGCAAACTTCGATTCGTATAAACTTTGTGACTAATTCGATCAGCCATGAGTGGCGAGGCGTGATTGCTAATCGAGGCAACCAAGATTTTCTGTTGCGTCTCGGGCGAGGGCAGGACTTTCAAGTCGGTGGCAGGGACGTCTATACCTGGTCTGCCACTGATCCTCGAGGTAATAAGATCGGGTGTAACAACCGATCTTATTGCTGCCCTGGCGAGAGCATGTATCTACAAATGTCGGGTGACTACACTGTGTATACGTATTTTCGAATGGATAGCAGCGTCAATCAGCCCGTCGTATCGTCTAGACGGGTGCATTTGCTCTTCGTCGCACAATAACTGTCTTCTGTTGTAGGGCGTTTTATCATCCCATGCAGAGTGGGAACTCCCTATGCGAGTTGAACGGTAGTGTTATTTTTATACTCAATCTTAGACTTGTTACAGTTTGATCTTTAACATTCTGCTAGGGGGCTGACTTCGGCCTATCGCGACTGCAGTGTGAACGACACTTTCACAACTACTACCGGCACTTACATCTTGCATGCTGAGGTATTTGGCATTGTTTTCGAAGATTCTCCGTGTGACAACGCACCCATCCGGTGTGCGGTCATAAATCAAATTGCCACTTTGGGTGTAGTGCATTGTGGAGACTCGTATTTTTTCACCGCGAAGCCTTGTCTTGGATCCATAAATCATTGTGGTAATCAATCTCCCATCAGCGGTGTACTGCAGCAACATAATTGAGGCGTTTTCACCAGTGATCATTTGATAAATTCGCTGCGGATCACAGCTCGTGAGTGGTTTTCCACCGGTTGCATAAGCGACGTCTTTTTCGCTAGTGACAACCAGGCAGGTTGTGGTGTCGATAGCTTGGGCAGAAACAATTGTGCTGGAAGCCACTTGTAAGAATACGAGGAGGATGGATCGCATATGGAAGCCTATGGGATTTCTCAAAAGACTGGAGTTCTAAGATTTCATCATGTCGGCGGAAAACTAGTCAAACTGAATATAAATATCAAACGCGGCATTGTCTGTCAGCTCGGGTGTAAACTGCGAAAAATTACTGGAGACGCCCATGAAACAGTTGAAATTACTGATCTGTTCCGTTGCACTTTCCTTTACGGGGTGTGCCGACGTGGCTAATTATCAGGCCAACCTTCAGACCTGGGTCGGTCGCAGCGAACAAACGCTGGAGGCCACGTGGGGGCCTCCGACTTCAATTAGCCAGAATGGAAGCGTGCGGCTTTTAACCTACATCCGCAATGATGGCACGTTCGTGTCTGGGGGATATTGGGGGCCGAGGGTGCAATCTCTATTCTGTACGACTACGTTTTCTGTCGTGAACGGTTTAATCGCACAGGCCCAATTCGAGGGTAATGAGTGCGTCGCATACTAAAAAGGGTGCTAAATGCTAGACGACGATAAAAAGAAGCTTATCGAAGCGGAAGAACGTTTTCGTCACGAACTGCGCGCTCAGCTAGAGGCCGAGGCCGCCAAGTTTAAGGCTGAGGCGCTTGCGGCGAGCGGTCAATTCAAGCAAGTGGAAAAAAAGCTTGGTGGCAAGGTGATGGAGTTTTTGAATAGCTCGGTGGGTATGTGGTTTTTATCCTCTGTAGTCATTACCGGCGGTGCTGCGGCATTACAGCAAATCCAGCATCATTACGAAACCGAGCAGAAGAATAAGTCTCAGTTAGCTACGTATCAGTTCGAGATTGGTAATCGCATTCAGAACATGAAGTATTTCCTGCGCCACGCCAAGACCGTTGGCGAGGCGAAGTCTGCATTAGGGAGTGTGTTTAAGAGCAAGTTCCCAATTAGTGCAGAGCTAGAGCATCAAAGTTTATCGACACTGTATTTCAACTTGCATCAGTTAATCAAAGGAACTGAGAAAGAAAAGAATGTGAAGGCTCTTGCCGTGATCAGAGACCTTGAGGATGCCGAAATTCTTTTGCAATCGCGCCCAGATCAAGAGCCATTAAATGCGACAGATCGCGAGAGCTTTAGCAAGCTCATCACTGCGATTGAAAGTTTACATTTAACTGGTGAATACAAATACTAGCTCGTTAATGTCTAAATAAAAAAAGCCAACATACGACATGTTGGCTTTTTTCGTATGGCTAACTAAATTCCTTACTCAGGCACAACTCGATAATGCAAACCATTCGGTCCGTAGAGAGGTCGAACGCGGTAGCCCGCACATTGATAGAAGTTAATATCATTACGCGGCGCAAGCACACAACCAGCAGGCAAGGTTGGATAAATCGAACCAATCGGCGGGACCGAGCTGTATTCTACGACGGGCGCAGGAGGTGCGTAGGGTGGTGCGGCGACCACAGCACCACCTACTGCGCCTGCAACGACCGCAGGGGCAACCCAGCCTGGGCCAACCCAACCTGGGCCACGCCAACCGGGACCACCGCAGCGCCAACCGCATCCCCAGCCCGGATGATAGAAGCCGCCAGCCCCCCAGTAGCGTCCATGCCAATAGGCTTGAGCTTCGTTAGGCATTGTGGTGAGACCTGCGAGCGCCAGCAAAATAAATGCGAATAGCTTTTTCATGTTTGTTCTCCTTGACGACTACTTCAGGGGCGCATCAATACGCGCGAAGTCGACTTTAATGGCATCCTTCACTTTGTCGAGGCTGAACCGCTTTGCATCGACCGAGTGATTGACTTTCCAATCCCTAAATTCGAGGGTGACGCGAGGGCGATTAGGCTCTTTGGTGTAGATCATCGTCATCATGTAGGGCAGCTTATCTTGCGAGCCAATCCAGAATTGGCCTTCAACACCGCTACCGGCTAACACAACGACATCGGTTTCAACTCCGCCCACGAGCTTCGATTTTTCTACAATGAAGGCAGCGCGCAGATCACCCGTGATGTTTGCATAGGGATCAGACAGCAGAATCATGCCACCTGGGAAATAGATGCCTGCTTTTTCAAAGATGAACTCCGCCATGCCATCAATGGTGCCTGGAGCCGAGCTGAATGCGACAAGATCTGTATCCGGTGTGATGACCGCAACGGATTTTCCGTCATAGATCAACTCGCTAGGATTACCTTGGCCTGTACGTACAGCGGTTAACTTGTTCGGGCGTTGCAGCGTAAATTCAGAGTTCGAGGTGTAGATCACCGCGATGCTATCAATAGATGGTGCTTCTGACTGTACGCGCACCTGAAACTGGAGTGTTTTTGCGCCAGCCAATTTTGCACTCATGCCCTTGACGATATCCAGAGCACCTTGCTCAATCGCTGGAATTTGCTTGGGCGGAGCCTTCAGTGTAGGTGCTGCCGGTTGTGCCATGGCCGAACCCATGCCAAAACTTGTGGCGAGTATGAGCGCTGCGCCAGCCAGTCTCATCGATTTTATAGCCTTCATCGGTGTCTCCTAAAAGAATCTTTCTTAATTGTGTGATTATCCACATAAGAATTTGAGCCTAATGTAGCATTGGCTCACAGTTTGGGTATTAGGTGTAACGCTTGGTTGAGTAAATAATAGAGGCCATGTTGGGCCCAGTGGGTCATTTTCCGGGTAACAGTCTCTCGACTGCAATACAAACTGGTGTCAGATCAGGAATGATGAACCGCGTGAAGTGATCTAGAGCCGGACGCATGGCTTGTACGTTGGCTGGAGCTGCTGGCACTACAGGGAGCATCGCCATCGCCTCTGTCTCTGCTGCGCGACAGGCGGACGTGCGCGCAGCCAACATGGCGGTGGGTGTGTATAACGGTGCCAACCAGTTTGGAAAGTGATCGATCAAGGCTGGCCAGCGGGCAAGCTCTAGATAAAGACTTGGAATAATCCCCCCTTGTGCGCCGTCGTGGCGTAGTGCTAGCTCTTTAATTGCTTTTGCACGTTCCGGATCCAGATCATCGATGCGAGGTATAGGGGGCAAGGGCGCCGCAGTCGTTGGTGGTCCCGCTGGTACAAATATTGGTGTGGTGCCCACGGCACCTTCAAGTCGCAGTCGTAGCGCTGTCAGTGCAAGCAGATTGGTGCAGTTGCCCCGCACATAATTAGCAATCAAGTCGCGGAAGTCATTCAGATCTGATTCACTCAGACCCATCGTACGCCAGGCGTCAAGGGTGAGCGGGCTGATTGCGGGCAGAGTGATGTTTTCCATCAGGCGGTGACGAGCAGCAACCATCTGTTCAGACGCTACCAACGGGCGCACGGCATCCCAGGCCCAGTCCAGCACACCGGGAAGTGCGGCGAAGTGTCGCCAGATCAGATTGACCAGCGATAAGCCGGAGGTCAGCCGGATATCGGCGTAGATTGCAGCAATTTCGGGCGGGGCATTAAGAGAGTGGATTTCGGGAAGGTTGTTCATTTTGGGACTTTAGGCGGATAAACAGCTAGAGAAAGACTTGATAATGCGTACGTTTTTGCGTACTATACCTGAAAAGAGGTGAACTTATGAACACAATAACCGCAAGCGAAGCACGCGCAGGTCTTTATCGTTTGATTGATCAGACAGCCGAGTCACACAAGCCAGTCATCATCTCTGGTAAGCGGGCAAATGCTGTTTTAGTTTCTGAAGAAGATTGGAGCGCGATCCAAGAAACGTTGTATCTGTTAGCCATTCCTGGGATGCGAGAGTCGATTAAAGAAGCGATGGCTGAGCCACTTATAAAAAGTAAAAGGACGCTCAAATGGTAGTTTGGGAGTTGGTTTATTCCAAATACGCCATTAAGGATGCAAAAAAACTATCTGCAGCAGGACTTAAAGCCAAAGCTCAGGTATTGCTGGATATTTTAGAAGTTGATCCACTACAAAATCCTCCGCCCTTTGAAAAGTTGGTGGGAGACCTGAATGGTGCATATTCACGTCGAATTAATATTCAACATCGCTTGGTATATGAAGTTTTTCGCAAAGAAAAGATAGTGCGTGTTTTGCGAATGTGGTCTCACTACGAATAGAGTGGCTCTCGCGAGCTATTCGCGCAGTGTAGAATTTTAAGACCTTTGATCCCTTTAGCCCAGACTTATATGATGAAACGCCATTCCTCCCGCATGGATGCGGTTGACGCACCGATCATTCCGGCAATCGCCGCCTTGGTGCGCGACAACCCAGGAACGATTTCCTTAGGTCAAGGCGTTGTGAATTACGGCCCTCCGGCTGAGGCCATTGCTGCACTACCCGCGGCGATGGGCGACATCAATCTCAATAAATACCAGTCAGTCTTTGGAATGCCGACTTTGATTGAAGGGCTACAAAGAAAACTCGCTACAGAAAACAATATTGCCGTCGGATCGGATTCAATTGTCATGGCTACGGCAGGTAGCAACATGGCCTTCTTGAATTGTGTCATGGCAGTAGGCGATCTTGGTGATGAGTTTATTTTGCCGATGCCGTTTTATTTCAATCAAGAAATGGCGATCCGGATGGTGGGTTGCGTGCCGGTTCCGGTACCGATGAATGCGGACTGGAGCCTGAACGTAGAGGCGTTAGCTGCGGCGATCACACCACGCACCCGTGCGATTATCACGGTATCGCCCAACAACCCAACCGGTGCGGTCTATTCTAAGGAATCACTGACTGCGGTCAACGCACTGTGCGCAGCTAAAGGTATCTATCACTTTAGTGACGAAGCCTACGAATACTTCACCTATGAAGGCGTGGAGCACTTTTCACCGGCATCGTTGCCTGGCGCGCAGAAGCACACGTTGTCGTTCTTTTCGATGTCTAAGAACTACGGTATGGCGAGTTGGCGGTTAGGTTACGTTGTCTTTCCTGCTGACTTGTTCGATGCAATGAATAAAGTGCAGGATACAAACTTAATTTGTGCACCGATTCCATCACAAATATTGGCAGCTGAGGTCTTAAAGTTTGGTCGCGCTTGGGTGCAACCCAAAGTGGATGCGCTGTCGAGCGTACGCAAAGACGTCTATGACCTCTTAAGTGACCTTGGTGAGCTGGCACAGTTTCCGCAAACGCAAGGTGCGTTTTATGTGTTGATGAAATTGCCTGGTTTACCAAAGGGACAAGATGCGCTGGCCTTTAACCGCGCAATGGCAGAAAAGCACAAGGTTGTCTCCATACCCGGTTTCGCGTTTGGATTGACGGATACGGTCGCGGCGAACTACCAGCGTTTGTCCTACGGTGCGTTGCAACCTGCCACTGTTACCCAAGGCGTCGAACGTTATGTTCAAGCTGTGAAAGACTGGTACAAAAATTAACTCTTATAGAAAGGTCTTGCCCTCATGACGCCTTTAAGCGCTGCGGTTCTTCCCTCAGGCGTGCGGTCGCGCTTTGTACCGAACGTCAATGGTATTACCTTTCATGTGCTTGAGGCAGGTTTCGAAACACCGGGGCGACCTTTGGTGCTATTGATTCACGGATTCCCAGAGCTCGCATATAGCTGGCGCAAAGTCATGCGGCCACTCGCGGATGCGGGCTACCACGTGATTGCACCTGATGTGCGAGGCTATGGTCGCAGTGGTGGCACCGAGATTAAGTATGGCGATGATATGCGTCCCTTTGGTACGCTCAATAAAATCAACGACATGCTCGCCTTGGTCGCGGCGCTGGGCTACAAAACTGTTGCAGGCGTGTTTGGTCATGATCAAGGCTCACCGCTCGCCGCGTGGTGTGCGCTCACGCGTCCAGATATCTTTCGCTCAGTTATTTTGATGAGCTCACCCTTCCGCGGTGCGCCGGACCCTTGGCCGTTTGATACAGCTAATAAGCCTTTGGCGCCCACAATCCCGAATCCGATCAATGAGGATTTGGCCAAGCTTTCGCCACCTCGTAAGTACTATCAGGTGTATTACGCGACGGAGCCCGCCAATGAAAATATGTGGCACGCCAAACAAGGACTGCATAGTTTTCTGCGTGCCTATTATCACGTCAAGAGTGCAGACTGGCTTGAGAACAAACCCTTCCCGCTGAAAGCCTTGATCGCAAGCGAATGGGAAAAGCTGCCACGCTATTACGTGATGGATTTGGACCTGGGGATGGCTGAGTCTGTGGCACCGGATATGCCTTCAGAGACCGCGATTGCTGCGTGCAAGTGGTTACCTGACGCTGAGCTCAAGGTCTATAGCGAAGAGTACGGTCGCAATGGTTTTCAAGGCGGACTGCAAGGGTATCGCATTGGTCGGCTCGACCGAGAGCTGCGAATATTCGCTGGGCGCACGATTGATGTGCCGTGCATCTTTATCGGTGGTAAAAGCGACTGGGGCGTGTATCAGACCCCCGGTGGTCTTGAGTCTGTGCAAAAAACCTTGACCACCCAAATGCAAGGCACCTATCTAATTGAGGGTGCCGGGCATTGGGTGCAGCAAGAGCAACCCGAGAAAGTCAGTGCGCTGTTTATTGACTTCCTTAGGCGCAACCCCCCTACATCTGGCTAGGTAACCAGGTCACGAGTTGAGGGAAAATCATCAAAAAGATCGTGAATAGGATGATGATAATCGCGTAGGGTAGAGCACCCCACATGACGTCCTCGATACCACCTTTGTCTGGTCGAATGCCGTGGACGACGAATAAGTTCATACCGACTGGAGGCGTGATCAAGCCAAGTTCGCACATCAGAATTACAAAGATCCCGAACCAGATGGGATCAATGCCTAGGGCGACCGCAATAGGGTAGGTGACTGGAATCGTCGCCACCATCATCGACAGCACATCCATGAACATACCTAGGAGCAGGTAGAACAGGATCAAACCGAGAATGAGCGCAGTCGGAGACAGTCCTAGGCCTGTTACCCACTTGGTCATGATCTCGGCAACACCCGTGAGGCTGATCGTCAAGTTCAGGATAAAAGCAGCTGCGATGATCAGTAAGATCATGCCTGATACACGTGCTGTGGAGATGAAACAGCCACGTAAAAGCGCCCAATTCAAACGACCAGACTTCAATACAAACAAGACGACAGTGGTGACCCCTAAGGCGGCACTCTCGGTCGCGGTTGCGATACCAAAATACAGGCTGCCCATGACCACGCCAAAGACGATCATTGGAGGAATGAGGTGCACCGACGCTTTCAGCTTATCGCTGAAGGACACTTTCTCTTCTCGCATCGCGTTGCCACTCAGTAAGCTTGTGATCGCGATGTACAGCATGAAGGAACCTGTCAATAAAAGACCGGGAATGATGCCTGCGATGAATAGCTTACCAATCGAGTTGTTGGTGAGTGATCCGTAAATGATCATATTCACGCTAGGCGGAATCAGGATGCCAAGCGTTCCCCCTGCAGCAATAGAACCCAAGGATGGGCGGATAGGATAGCCACGTTTCATCAATGAGGGTAATGCAACTGTTGAGATCGTCGCAGCTGTTGCGACCGATGATCCAGAGGTTGCAGCGAACAATGCGCAGCTGCCGATGTTTGTGTGTAGTAAACCGCCTGGCAGTCTTCCAAACCAAGCGGAAAGGGCAATGTACATGCGATCGGCAATCCCAGATCGCAGTAGGAGTTCACCCAGTAATATAAACAGCGGGATTGAAGTGAGTAGGTTCTCGTTCTGCACACCCCACAGAACGGGTGCGATGGAGTTCATAAACGGCAGACCATAGACGGCAACTCCACCTACGATTCCGACCAAGGCCATCGAGACCGCGATAGGTACGCCGGCGATCATCATGAACACCATGATCAGAAATGCAATAGTGACGATGGTTGGATTCATGATTTGTTTGTAATCTCGTCAATGTTGGAGCGTTGAGCAAGGTCGTCAAGCTCTTCTTTAATTTCTTCCTTGGCACTTTTGGGCTGGAACTCTTCATTTAGTTCGCTGATCCGCCCAGTCGCCAATAGAACGGTGGCGCGAACAGCCCAGACTGTTGTGACACAGGCGAATATGACTAAGCCGGCGTACCAGATTGATTGTGGATAAATCAGTGGGGTTGCCCAGGGCGTTTGCGCCGTGCTGCTGTATGCGATCGTATCTGTCAACACGTTGATTGTGACGTAACACAAGAAGATTGCGAATACCGCCATGCTCGTGGCAGAAAACCAGTTCATCCATCCCTGAAACCGAGTTGGATACTTCTCGTGTAACACATCGACGCGAATGTGGTTCCTACCGAACACGGCTAGACTGAAGGCGAGTGTTGAGCCAATTGCCAACGCATAGCCTCCTAGTTCATCAGCACCCTGAAGGGAAACGTTGAAGAGTTTTCTCGCGATCGTCTCGATTGTGACGATGATGACGAGCACTCCAAAAATCCCGCCAAACAGGATGCTTAAGATACTTTCTAGCCGTGTTTTCATGCTGTTACCTTATTTCACGCCGAGGATTGGACCGACTGCTTTCTTCCAATCCGCTGAGCAGGTTGGGTTAGTCTTGTCGCATACTGGTGCCCAAGCTGGGAAGGACAGTTTGTCTACGACGCTACCAACCAATTTGATGTCTGCCTCAGAAACCTTTGCTGTAGTGACCTTAAATTTCTTACCGGTTGTGCAAGGATCTGAACCTTCGTTACAACGCAAAGCGTCTTGATACAGCTCTTCTGAATACTTCCAGATGTCGTTGGTTAATTCAGTAAAAGCTGCTTGCAGTTTGACTTGTTGATCTGGCTTCAGACGACTCCAGGTCTTGAGCGAAATTGCATAACCGTTAAAGCCCATTTGGAAGCCGAGTGGCAATTGGTGGGTCACAATCTCAGTCCAAGATGCTGAGTTTGCCGAGCTTGGACCGGTGACCGCACAGTCAACTACGCCTAACGATAGTGCCTGATGCACATCGCTAAAGCCCATCGGTACAGGTGTGGCGCCGAGTGACTCTAGGAACTTAGCCATAATTTGATCAGTGACGCGGACTTTCATTCCTTTCACGTCCGCAAGCTGGGCAATCGGCTTTTTACAGAACAGCATTTGTGGACCGAAGGGCCAGTGACCTAACAGCTTGATGCCGAACTGCTTTTGTAAGCGTGCATCAAGCACGGGCGCCCAAGCGTCAGCTGCTTTACGGCTTGTGGCGTAATCTGGGCTGCCACCGACCAAGTCCAAGCCGATCAAGGAGGGCTCGTCGCGTGAGTTTTGCGAGAAGCGCAGCGAGACCAAGTCAAACAAGCCGGTCTTCATCACACGCAACTGCTCGGTGTCTTTAATCCCAAGCGTATCCATGGGCTTGTATTCGACCGTAATTGGCAAACCTGTTTTTGCGGCGAGCTGCTCAAAGAAAGGTTGTTCACGATTTTTCTGGATGTTGCCAGTAGCCAACGGCTGACCAATCACCTTGATGGTGATATTTTGTGCCTGCGTGGTCGGCATCGCTAAAAAGAGACTGCTTAATGCGAGTGGTGCGATATAGCGTTTAATCAAAGACATAATGAACTCCGGTGAGGGAAGGGAATATTGTCAGTAACCCATCGCACGAGGCAGGGTCGTCACAACTGCTGGGAAGAACAGGCAAAGCAAAAGAACGGCATACATTAATGCAACAAAGGGCCAAATGTTTGTGACGAGCTCTCGCATACGTATACCCGTCACGCCACACACAACAAAAAGAACAACACCTACGGGTGGCGTAAGCATCCCGATCACTAAGTTAAGAACGAAAAGGAATCCGAAGTGCAGTGGGTCAATGCCGTACTGGATTGCAATCGGGTGCAGTAGCGGAACCAGCATAATGTAGGCGGAATTTGATTCCAAAAACATACCCACAATAAACAGTAATACTGCAACGAGTAGCAGATAGACAATCGGGTCTTTGGTAATAGAAAACAGTAACTCTGAAAGTTTCTGCGGCATTAGATCAACTGTCATTAGGTAGGTAATGACTGAAGCGAAGGCAATTAAGGCACCGACTACTGCCGTCGTAATGGCAGCTCTAACAATAATGCCAGGAAGATCCGTGAGTTTTAAAGTTCGGGTAATGAAGAAGCCAAGAATCAACGCGTACACGACCGAGATAGCTGAGCCCTCTGTCGCTGTAAAAGCACCCGCGATAATGCCGCCGATGATCAGTAAGGGCATAAACAGTACGATGGCCGAGCGACGGGTCTCAATCCACAAGCGCTTGAACTGAAACGGTTCACCTGTCGTGTGCCAGCCTCTGCGTGTTGTTATCCAGGAGCACAGCGCCATAAATCCTAGCGTAATGAGTATTCCCGGTACCACGCCAGCCATGAACATCCCTCCGACAGAGACAGATGGACCTGCCATGAAGGCATACACAATCATCGCAGCAGAAGGTGGAATGATGGGCCCAAGGTTTGCAGCAGCAGCAACAATCGCACTGGCAAAGCCCTTGTCATAAATTTTTGAGAGTGATGGCACCAGGATGGCCGAGAGGGCGCTTGCGTCTGATACTGCCGTGCCAGACACGGTGGCGAGCCCCGCACCTGACAACATCGTGACATGAGCAAGTCCGCCTCGTACGCGACCAACCAGCGCATTGGCAAAGGAGATTAAGCGCTCAATGATCCCGGCTTTGATCATTAGTTCACCTGACAGCATAAAGAACGGGATCGCCATGAGAGGAAAAGAGTTAACGGAATACATCATCCGTTGCGGAATGATGGAGATATCAATCCCAGAGAGCCAAATCGCAATAAGGGAGCTCAAGCCCATTGCGAAAGCGATCGGTAAACCCATTAGGGCCAATGCCATGAAGCCAATGACGACCAAGGTGCTCATTCGGCGTCTCCAACATGCTTGGTGGGGGCTTCTGTGATTGCGATGCGTGTTAGGTGCATGGCTGTGTAAAGCATTCCTATTCCTACTGCTACAAAAAAGTAAGCGACACTTATATCGAGTGTCGCCATTTTTTCATCCCATTGATCTCTGCAAAGTTCGACGCAGGACCAGGCGATCGCGTAGCAAAGTGCCGCGCACACTGCTGCAGTGACCCTCTTCACCAGCCGTTGTTGGTTAACGGAGAATTTGTCAACGAATAGATCTATACCAATGTGAGCCCCTTGCGCTGCCGCAAGGGGAATCGAGAGAAAGACAACCCAGACAAATGCCAAGCGTCCGGACTCATCCGCCCAGTCGATCGACATGTTTAGACCGTACCGTAAAGCAACTTGGGCAGAAACGATGCCCACCATAAAAGAAAAAATAATTACAACAGCCGCGATGAGGATGAAATCCATCCCTCGAAAGAGTTTGCCAAGCGTTGTGCTCGTATCGTAGGGAATGGTTATTGCGCTCATCATCGTGGTCCGTTGTGTCTCTTTATTATTTTGAAGTCTCAGCCAGCACTTGATTGACCAAGTCAGCACCTGCACGTTTCTTGACGCTTTCAACCACCGGAGCTGTCAATTTGCGCATTTGCTCGAATGTGTCTGCTGGGATTTCCGTATAGGTCATCTTGGCTTTCAGATTCGTAAGCGATTTCTGTTCATCTTCAGCGGCCAACTTGCGCTGATATTCGACTGTTGTCGCCATCGCTTGTCGGACTGCTTTTTGGTTGGCAGGACTCATCTTGTCGAAGACGCGCTTACTCGCGACCACAACAATAAAGTCAAAGAAGTGGGAAGAGTTCGAGAGGTATTTTTGAACCTCGGAGAACCGGTTAGCATCGATCACGGTGTATGGGTTCTCTTGACCGTCCACAACTTTCTGCTCAAGAGCTGAATAGAGTTCTTTTACATCCATTGCAACCGGATTGGCACCTAGCGCTCTAAATGATGCAAGGTGTGTCTCGTTTGGTTGCATGCGAATCTTCATGCCTTTCAAGTCATCGACTGTTTTGATCGGACCTTTGCTATTGGTCACATGGCGCATACCAAGCTCCATCCAGCCGAGTACGACGAAGCCTTTGTCTAGCAGTTTTTGATCGATTGCCTTCCCGACGGGGCCATCGATCACACGGTAGGCTGACTCGCGGTTTTTAAACACAAAGGGTAGGCTGACTGCTTCGATCTCTGGCGCGATGCGCGACATGAAAGCGGCACCCACCCAGGTCAAGCCTAGTGTTCCGGCTCGGACGCCATCAACGTTCTCTTTAGCGCCGCCCAACTGCATTGCTGGAAATACGTCGACTTGAAGCGTGTTGTTGGTCAGACGCGCGACTTCGGCTTTAAATATCTTTTCTACGGCAACGCTACTCGGATGCGAGGTTGCAAAGTTGCCTGCGATTTGCAGCTTGTCCTGGGCGGTAGCGTGTAGGCATGTTGCAGAAAGTAGCAGTGCGCCTAATGCAGCAGCTAGGCGGGTAACGGCGGTAGGTTTGCTGTTCATGATGCGTCCTTGTGGTGGGATTGAAGTCGTTGATGCCCGTGGCTGAGCAAAGTTTCGATCGAGGCTGGAAGGCCTGCGTTCGGTTTTTCGGGAGGTGGCGAAAAGCTGCCGGCCGTCGTTTGTCCTGCGTTCAAGCGTATGAGGGTTTCGGCATGGCGAACTGCGCTCGATACGCCGTCCACGACTGGCACAGGGAGCTTGCCAGACAAACTGCGCGCAAGGCCCGCAAGTGGGGCACCCGCCAGGATAATGACATCTGCACCATCTTCACTGACGCATAAGTTGGCCGTCGCAATCAGGCTTGCCGCCTTGTCTTGTTGAACCGAGCCAATGTTGGGAAGTGGTTCATCCAGACTACGAATGCTGACCAGGCGGCTCCCCAAACCGTAGGAATCCACTGTTTCTTGATACCAGGCACGTATTCGGCGAGAAATCGCGACAATCGAGATGCGGTTACCTAGAAGGCAGGCGCTTGCGAGAGCGGCTTGAGTTAAACCTACGACTGGGCAGGGCAATACTTCTTTCAGACCCGGAAGCCCTGGGTCGCCAAAGGCCGCAACCACAACCGCATCGTAGTTGCCAGCATGCTCGCCGGCGAGTTGGGCCGCCGCGTAGGCACCGATCAGCGCTTCAAAACGCGTCTCGATATACGCAACGCCGAAGGGGGCCGTAACTGTTTGGATGCTGGTGTCTGCACTTGCTGATCGCTTTGCTTCTGTGTCGATCAGCTCGGACACGCTTGTTGAAATATTCGGATTGATCATCAGTATGCGCATGCTTTCAACCCTAGCGCAACGACGTCATGAGGGTAGGTTTTCCGCAAGACAGAAACTGCCCCTTACCTAAACGCGGGATGAAGTTCTTGCCGTCCCAAACGACTTCGCCATTGCTCAGTGTTAAGCCCGGCCAAGCATTTAGCTCAGTTCCTTCGTATGGCGTGTAGTCCACAGCGTGGTGGAGGGCACTATTTGTGATGGTGAGTGGCCTCTCATCCCAGATGACCAAGTCTGCGTCTGCACCCGGTGCGATGGTACCTTTGCGTGGATGCAAGCCGTAAGCTTTGGCTGGGTTGGTAGAAGTCAGCTCAACAAATTTGTTTAAAGACAGGCGCCCTGTGAGTACCCCCTCGGAGTACAGAAGCGCCATGCGTGTCTCGATTCCCGGAATGCCGTTTGGGATATGACGGAAAGGTTGCTCCTTGCCGTCAGGCTTCTTGCCCTCCGGACTGTCGTAATTGAAAGGTGCGTGATCAGACGAGAATACCGAAAACAAACCGTCACGTAAGGCATTCCAGATCACTTCTTGATTGCTCTTGTCACGCGGAGGTGGACTGCATATACAACGAGCCCCAAGATAGCTATCGTCAACACCCAAGTCCTCGGCCGTCAAAAACAAGTATTGAGGACAGGTCTCAGCAAAAATTTGTAGACCATGACTGCGCGCCCAGCGAATTTGTTCAACGGCCTCTTTGCCTGATACGTGCACGATCAGGATCGGTACGTCAACGAGTTCGGACAGAGCGATCGCGCGGTGAGTGGCTTCGCGTTCGACCAGCATGGGGCGCGAGTGCGCATGAAAGCGTGGTGCTGTCTGACCGGCAGCTTCCAGTCTGCGTGTCAGCCATTCGATACAGTCAGCGTTCTCTGCATGAATCATGGCCATCGCGCCATGTTGTCTCGCGACTGACAAAACATCCAGAATTTGCCCATCATTGAGCTTGAGGTCGTCATAGGTCATGTAGATCTTGAATGACGTATAGCCCTCTGCAATCAATGCTGGGAGCTCTTCATTCAGAACTTTCGGTGTCGGGTCGCTGACAATGAGGTGAAAGGTGTAATCGACGTGGGCGCGTCCATCTGATCGGCGGTGATAGTCGTTGACAGCATCGCGCAGCGACTGGCCTTTTTCCTGTGCGGCAAACGGAATGACGGTTGTTGTGCCGCCACAGGCAGCCGAGCGGGTGCCCGTTTCGAAGTTATCCGCCATCTTAATTGGCGGAGGCATCGGCTGGTCTAGGTGACAGTGCGCATCAACGCCACCTGGCGTCACAACACGGCCAGCGGCATCAATGGTTTTCTTTGCTGGGGGGAGGAAACTGCCCACAACCACAATCTTGCCGTCTTTGATCCCGATGTTGGCGTCAAACGTGTCGGCTGCAGTTGCGACACGGGCGTTGGTAATGACGAGATCTAGTAAATCAGACATTCGAAAAATTTCCCTTGATAGCGGACAATGGTGCCAAGCTCCCCATTTTGGGGCGCACGATTGTCAACAATAGTGCATACATAATGAGCATTCGATCCTTTTTGCCGGTGCCCGCGGATGCGTGAGGTCTTTACTTGGTTGGCACAGCGTTTGCTTGTGAAGATCTAAGCAAAAGCCGTGCCAGAGCATGGTGTGATTAATAGTAATTAAGTAATATATTGTCAACAATGGTATTTACACTAATGTTGACATATTTGGAGTGATTGTGGATAAGCCAATTCGAATTGGGGTGCTGACCCCATCCTCTAACACCGCGCTTGAGCCGCTGACAAGTTCGATCGTTTCGGTGATTCCCGGCGTGACGGCGCATTTTGGGCGCTTTCGTGTGACACAGATAGCGCTTTCAGATCAAGCACTTGGACAGTTTGATGATAGTAAAATCTTAAGTGCAGCGGAAATGCTTGCTGATGCGAATCCTGACGTGATTACCTGGAGTGGAACGTCGGCAGGCTGGATGGGCTTCGAGAAAGACGCCGTGCTGTGTGAAAGGATTACTGAGCGCACGGGGATTCGTGCATCCACGGCAATTCTTTCATTAAATGAGTTGTTAGCGCTTAAACGTGTGAAGCGTCTGGGCTTGGTCACACCCTATACAAGTGACGTCCAGGAAAAGATTATTGCGAATTACGCAAAGATTGGAATCGAGGTTGTCGCAGAGACTCATCGTGAAATTTCTGTGAACTTCGACTTTGCGTTAGTTGAACCAGCAGAGATTGAGTCTGACTTATTACAAGTAAGCCGAGCAAAACCGGAGGCAATCGTCACCTACTGTACAAACTTGCGGGCGGCGCACTTAGCTGATCGGTTTGAGGCGCAAACGCAGATTCCCTTGCTAGATACCGTTAGTACGACAGTTTGGGGTGCCTTGCGCGCAGTGGGTGCAGATCCTTCCGGTATTAAAGGCTGGGGGCAATTGTTTGAATGGAAATAAAGCGGTAATTAAAATGAGAGAGGCGCGAGGTAATGATGCAATCTAAGGTGTCTGCTCGATTGCAGCGAGAAAACACGCAAGACGAGATCTACGAGAAGATTTACGGCGCGATTCTTGAGCACCGTTTACATCCAGGAACCAAGCTCGTTGAAGAACGGCTCGCAGAGATATTCAAGGTGAGCCGCGCTCGGATACGTGAAGTGCTTGCGCGACTCGCGCATGAGCAAGTGGTCGACATGTATCCACAGCGCGGCGCCTACGTCGCACGCCCGACAATTGAACAGGCTGTGCATGTCTTTGAGGCACGCCGTCTCATTGAGCCTGAGTTAGTCCGACGCTTAATAGAGAATCTCACGCCTGAACGCATCGAGCGGCTGCGGCAACATTGCTCTCTCGAACAAGACGCTCGGCGACGTGAAGACAAGCGCATGATCGTCCGCCTGTCTGGCGAGTTTCATATGTTGATCTCTGAGTTGGCAGGCAATCAGGCGTTAGCACGTACCATGCGAGAGCTCTCTTCTCTGACTTGCCTCATCATCATCCTGTACGACGCACCGACCGCCTCAAGTTGTCGTGCAGACGAGCACAGCTTAATTACAGATGCGATTGCCAAGCGTGACATCGAGGGCGCGCAAAAAATCATGCTCGAACATCTTGCGCATATTGAAGGCAGCTTGAACCTAGAGCCGGCTGATTCCGAAGTCGATCTCGCGACTATTTTTGCAGAGTAATCATGAACATCCTCCTGATTAATCCAAATACAAGTCAGCATGTGACCGAACGCATGCGAGCCAACGCTCAGCAGGCTGTGGGTGACGCTGCGACAATTCATGCGTTTACTGCGCAATCGGGTCCAGCAATTATTAGTAGTCGATCAGAGAATGCGATTGCGTTGGCTGAAATGCTTCGCTTGGCAGCATCACATCAGGAAAGGTGTGATGTGCTCATGCTTGGTGTGTCGATTGATACGGGCTTGCAAGCACTGCGAGAGATGCTAGACATCCCTGTGGTGGGGATGGCGGAGGCCGCATTGCTCACGGCCAGTATGCTCGGGGGCAAAATCGGCTGCCTAACACTAGGGGCTGCGATGGTGCCAGTGTATGAAGAGCTGACTGCCAGCTACGGTCTCGCCTCGCGCGTATCAAAATGGCGTGCCATAGATGTTCCCAGTGCCTTTAAGGTGACGGATGCCGATCCAGAGGTCGAGCGTGCGTTGATTCAGGCCTCAAAGCAATTAGTGCAGCAAGATGGCTCAGATGTCATTGTTTTGTGTGGTGCAGTACTTGCCGGCTACGCACGACAAGTCGCGACAGCGGTTGGTGTTCCTGTTGTCGATCCAGCTCAAGCAGCCGCACTACAAGCACTGACGCTCGCAAGAATGCGGCCAACTAAACAAAGTGGGGGAAGCTTTGCGCGCCCTAAAGGTCGACTATTTTCTGGAATCGACCCTAACATTGCCTCGTTATATAAGTAGCAACCAGATTAGCGGAAGAGTTATTAGGAGCGCATGATGGATCGCAGGGATTTGTATGGGTACCGAGACCAACGTCCTCAGGCACAGTGGCCGAGCGGTGCAAGTGTCGCGTTGAACTTTGTGGTCAACGTGGAAGAGGGTGCCGAGTTAAGTCTTGCGGATGGTGATGCGTCGAATGAGCCCATGCACGAGGTCACAAGCAAGGTCACCACCGAGCCGGATTTGTGTCGTGAGTCGCATTTTGAATTCGGGTTGCGCACGGCATATTGGCGCGTCATGCGAGAGTTTGATGAGGCTGGTTTGTCGTGCACGTTGAACGTGTGCGGACGCGTGGCAGAGCGCACACCAGACGTCTTGATAGATGCCGTGGCGCGCGGTCATGACGTCTGCGCGCATGGTTGGCTCTGGCAATCACCCGCAGGAATGAATAGGGCGCAAGAGCGCGCCATGATGCTCAAAACCTTGGATGCGATTGAGCATGCAAGTGGGGTGCGACCTACAGGCTGGCATTGCAAATCAACGCCAACCGTCAACACGCGTGAGCTTGCGTGTGAACTTGGTCTTTTGTATGACAGTGACGCCTATAACGACGAGTTGCCTTACTGGGCTCCCATTAGCCAAGGCCAGACACTCGTTTTGCCGTATCAGTTTGATACCAATGACATGCGGTTTTTTGGTGAGTCTCCCGCCTTTGTACAGGGGCGAGATTTTTCAAGCTATGTGATCGAGACGCTCAATCGCCTACTGTACGAAGGCGATAAGTGGCAGTCCCAGTCAATGCTGACCGTTGGGCTGCATCTGCGCATTATCGGTAGGCCTGGGCGGGTGCAGGCGCTGCATGACATTCTTAACTTTGTTCGCAGTGATGCGCGCATCTGGGCGACCACGCGCACCGCCATCGCGCAACACTGGCTATCGCATCACCCAGCCCGCTAGGGTTTGACGCGCGGGAACCGTTCAATAAGTCTGGCGCGCCAAGCTGCGTCAGGCTTCAACAGATTGCGCAATGCTGCCGTGTCATCTCCAGCACCTTTTGCCATCTGATTGATTTGCCAAGCCATACAGAAGTTTGAAGAGATCGCAGGCATCCCTAGATCAGATAAGGTCATGATCGGCCCGAGGGTTGGCATGCCTGCACCCGCAAGTAAGATCAGGTCGGGCTTGTGTACGAGCAGTCGCTTCGCAGCGTCTAACACCGAAGCATTACGCATAGTGTAAATATTGTGAAAGCCGCCGGGTGTTTCAGGTCCGTCGATCGCCCAAATTTCTACACCACAGCGCTTCCAGTAGGTCGAACTTTTTTGTGTGAGCCAATCAGGATAGGGACTCACCAAGCCGATTCGCTTTGCATTGAGGCACGCAAAGGCTCTGCGAATCGATTGTGCAGCCGAGACCACTGGATACCCATAACGAGTGCTCAACGCAGCGAAGTGTGCATCCTCTTGCTCGGTTGTGAAGTGATAGGTTGAGCCTGTAATCAGGAAACCCAGGCCACTGAGCGGTGCGTTGGAGAATGTTGATACAAATCTATCGATACCCGTTAAGAAATCTTCGAGCCGTTCCTTCATTTCTGGTTGCGGGCTTGTCAGACGTCCAGTTAGTAGGGCAATATCTGTATCAAGCAGTGCCTGCACCTCTGGTTCGGCCGTTGTGTTGGCTTGAGGCACGAGTAGCCCTAAGGTTCCTCGGGCGCCGTATTCGACTTCATCGGTTAAGGTAGGCATTCAGGAGACTCTCGAAATGAAAAAAATATTAATGTGTACGGTCGCTGCACTCGGCGCACTGCTGGCTGCGACCACGATGGCACAAACATGGCCTTCCAAACCTATTCGTCTGATCAATCCGTACGCACCAGGTGGTTTTGGGGACACTGTGGCCAGACCGATGTTTGACCAGTTGGCGCAGTCACTTGGTCAACCCATCATAGTTGAAAGCCAGGCTGGCGCCAACGGCACACTTGCGTCGAACGTCGTTGCCAAGGCAGCACCCGATGGCTACACCATGTTGATTGCAAACCTTGGGCCCATCGCGATGAATCCGGTGTTGTATCCCGCGACGACAGCCGATCCGTTAAAAGTCTTTGTTCCGGTCACGCAGTTGGTGTCGGGGCCACTTGTGATCCTCGCACATCCTGATTTTCCGGCTAAGACCTTGCAGGAGCTGATGAACTACGCGCGCGCCAATCCCGGCAAAGTGAGCTATGGCTCGGTAGGCCCCGGAAGCACGACGCACCTAGCGGGCGAATTGCTTGCCCTAAAGGGGAAGTTAGATTTATTGCATGTTCCGTTTAAAGGTGCAGCTCCTGTCATCACCAATTTATTAGGTAAACAAGTCGATATTGGGATCGTGAATATCTCTCTGGCTAAGCCGCACATTGATGCAGGACGCCTGCGTCCAATTGCCGTGACGACGCTCAAGCGTTCTAGTATTTTGCCGGATGTACCCACTGTAGCTGAGGCGTTGCCAGGGTTCGAGGTGAATCCGTGGTGGGGGCTGATGGCTCCAGCTGGAACACCTAGTCAGGTGATCACACGTGTCGAGCAAGAGATGATTCGTATTCTAAAAATTCCTGCTATCGCCGCGAAGTTACGCGAGAGCGGCTTGGAGCCGGAGGGAACGACCTCGGCCGAGTACGGCAAATTGATTGCAGCGGATATCGATCAGTGGCGTGAGGTTGTTAAAGCGAACAAGATCTCTTTGCAATAATCGATGTGCGCTATTTTTTAAACCAGGTTCCTGCCGCAACTGCGTAAAGGATGATTGAACCGTAGAGAAACATAGCGATCGCAGAGACTGCATAGAACCACGTGAGTGACCCATCCAAGTGGAGCACCCACCAGCCGCCTAGTACTGCGATCGCGATGCGGACTCCGCCTGCTGCCAAGGGCCAGACGAGTTTGCGCGCCCCCTGTGATGCAAAATAAAGCGTGAAGCCCAGACCAAAAAATCCAAAGACTGGTCCGACGATTTGTAGATAGATCACCCCCGTTTCGACCATCGCTGGTTCGGTGCTAAAGAGGGTCATCCAGGCGTAGGGCCAAAGTGCCGCGCTCAGGCCAATAAGTTCTGCCACGACAAAGGCCATGGCACCACCCGTTAGCGCGATACGCAGCGCGCGCTCGGGTTGACCTGCACCGAGATTCGAGGCCACCATTGCAACAAGCGGTGCACCAATGCCGAAAGCGACCGGAAAGATCAGGTATTCGAGTCTGGCCGCCGTGCCGTAACCCGCCAAGGCGATTGTTCCAGCATACGCACCGATGAGTGCAGTGGTGGAGGCGATCAAGCCATTGGTGAGCAGCGGGTTGATCATTGCAAAGCCACCCACGCCAAGGATGTTGCGCATGGGGGACCAAGATATTCTGCCAAGCTCGAGCCGAGCGAGACTTCTACCGCTTACGCAATACCAAAGAAGAATCGCGCAGCCAACACCGAAATAAATCATCAGCGCCCAGCCCGCTCCTGCAATGCCGAGTGCTGGCACCGGACCCCAGCCAAAGATGAGCCCGGCCGAAACAGGCACCAGCGCAATTGCACCTCCACAGATGACAGCGCCAGGGATCATCATGTTGCCCGTGCCGCGAATTGCACTGGCTAAGGCGTTCATGATCCACATTAACGTTAATGCGCAGTAGGCAATGCCTGAATAGGTCATGGCTGCGTCTAAGGCAGCGCCACTTGCACCCATTAACGTGAACACGGGTTCGCGAAAGATCCACAGTGTGGCTGAACAGAGCACACCAAGCCCAGCTGTTAAGACAACGGCATGAAGCACCAGGCGATTGGCAAGTGCCTGGTCGCCTGCGCCAAGTGCGCGAGCCACCGCAGCAGAGATCCCGCCGCCCATGGCACCTTGTGACATGCTTTGCATGAGCATCAAGATGGGCATGACCAGTGCGGCTCCTGCTAAGGCATCCACACCGAGGTGCGAGATAAACCAAGTCTCAAGCATGACGGTGCTCGATTGCGCCACCATCATCAACAGGTTTGGCCAGGCAAGGCCAAGCAAAGTCAAAAAGATAGGCCCGCTGAGCATTGCCTGCAAGCGGGCGTCACGCTTACTCATTTACCGGCTTGCACGCGACGCTGTCGCTGCATGAGGCTACACCAGTCTGCGTTTGCCAGCCCCATGGCCGAGACGTCTGACAGTAGCTGAGCAACTAGCCCTGTGACAGGGAGTGAAACATCCGCACGGCGCGCTTCGTCCATCACCAAGCCCAAGTCCTTACGCATCAGTGTGGTTGAGAAACCAAAATCAAACTTGCCGTCGATCATGGTTTCGGCGCGGTTTTCCATCATCCATGATGTGGATGACCCTTTGAGCATGACGTCTAAGACCTTGCGCGGGTCGAGCCCGTTGTGTTCGGCAAAGGCAAGACCTTCTGCGAGCGCCTGACCAATACCCGCAACGCATATCTGGTTGGACATTTTTGTGAGCTGGCCCGCGCCCGGCTCGCCGATGAGTGAGCAGCGCTGGGCGTAGGCGGTCATCACAGGTTCGACGACCTTCCATGCGACAGGGTCGGCGCCGGCCATGATAGCCAGTGTGCCTTTCTCTGCGCCGACAGTGCCGCCCGAGACCGGGGCATCGATAAAGTAGCGTCCTTCTGAGGCAGCGATTTTAGCTAGGTGTCTGGCGATTTCAGCCGAGGTGGTTGAGTGGTCAACCCAGATGGCTCCGGGCGCTAGAGTCGGTTGGGCCAGTTCCCAGACGGCGAAGAGTGCCGCGTCGGCTGGTAAGGATGTCATGACGATTTCTGCATCGGTGACGGCCTCGGCAACCGATGCGGCTGCGCGACCCCCAAAAGCATTGACCCAGTCTGCGGGCAGGGTGGGTGAGGTGTCGTAGACGCAGAGCGCGTGGCCGGCACGCTGCAGGTGCGCCGCCATATGCCAACCCATTCGTCCCAGGCCAATAAATGCGATCTTCATAGCAGTCTCCCAAAGCGTTGAGGTAAACCAAGATGATAGTAGGGTGAGCAAGCGAGAAACTGTAGGAAACGGACTTTTTTCAACCGTTTGATCGTATATTTCTTTCGGTTATAAGAAGATGATAAAAATATCCTTTTGCGTAGGTTGTTTTGTGTGCACAATCTAAGCACTATTTCTTAATTTCCCTTACGCAGCAGCAAAAAAATGAATAAATTCGCATTAGCCGCTCTGGCATTATTTGCCTCTTTTTCTGCTTGGGCCGCAGAGCCCTTGCTTACTCCTCAAGCTGTGCAAGCAGCACAAGCCGATTCGAACACGCGTGTCCTCGACATTCGCGATCCAAAATCGTATGCAACGAATCACATTCCAGGCGCTTTAAATGCGCCTTACGGCTCATGGAGAGGTCCTGAAGCCAACCCAGGCGAGTTACCAAGCATTGAGAAACTTGCTGCGAATGTGCAACGCTTGGGGATTACGCCCGATGCCCATGTGATCGTGGTCTCCAGTGGCGCAAACGACACTGACTTTGGTGCAGCCGCGCGGGTGTATTGGACACTTAAGGTGCTGGGTGTCAAAAACCTATCGGTCTTGAACGGCGGACTCAAAGCCTGGCAGGCCGCAGGATTGACGCTAAACAATCAACCCGCAACTGTGCAGCCAAGCACGTTCACACCTAAGATCGATCAAAGCATGATTGCAACCCGCGAGGACGTGATCAACAGCACTAAGACCGGTAAGACCTTGTTGGTTGATGCACGTCCGGTTGCTTTCTATGACGGTTCCACACGCCACCAAGTTGCAAAGACACCCGGAACGCTCAAGGGCGCCGTAAACGTTGAGCACTCCACCTGGTTCGAGCCAAAGAGCTCACTGGTTGTGTCGGCGAGTGAAGCCAAGAAACTTGCAGCCGCGACTCCTTTGAAAGACGACACCGAGACGATCTCGTTCTGCAACACGGGCCACTGGGCGGCGACAAACTGGTTTGTCATGTCCGAACTTGTCGGACAAAAGAACGTTAAGTTGTATGCCGGTTCGATGGTGGACTGGACACGTTCGGACAGTCCCTTGCCGATGGACAACGTGCCTAATCGTGTTAAACAGTTGTTAATTGATTTTCAGCTCTACACCTCAAAGTAATTCTGTATGAAACGTCTGCCACTGAGTTTTGCGCTTCTTGCTTTTTTTGTTTACCTGGCACTGAGTGTCTCAATTCGGCAGGCGGTTTTGTTCTTGGTCGGAATCGGCATGGGCGCCGCATTAGCGGGCGCCCGTTTTGGTTTCACGACAGGGTGGAGGCAGCTCCTTGAGCAGCGTGATCCGCGCGGAGTGACTGGCCAACTCGTTTTGTTGGCACTTGCCTCGGTTTTATGTTTGCCTCTTCTTTCTCAGTACTCCGAGCTCACCGCAGCCTTGGGGCCGCCAAGCGTCAGCCTATTGGTTGGCGCTTTTGTGTTTGGTTTGACCATGCAAATTGCGGATGGATGTGGCTCAGGCACCTTGTACAAGGCGGGCCTGGGGATCCCCCTCAATATGGGCATTCTCCCGCTGTTTGCATTTGGAAGTTTCCTGGGTTCCGTGCATGTCGGTGACTGGTTGAAGCTCGGGCAACTCGAGCCGATTGGTCTGGTGAGCGTATTTGGTGGTACCCAGGCCTTGCTCATCACACTTGCGGGCTTGGTTGTTGCAGGCTTGATGGTGCGCGCATGGGTCGGGCCCGGTCGCACATGGTGGGATCGCAAGTGGCTCGTGGGCGCGGTGGCCTTAGCTGTTCTGGCCGCACTGAACCTTGTGATCGCTGGCCAGCCTTGGGGGGTTGTCTATGGGTTTGGTTTGTGGGCTGCAAAGATTGTGAATGCTGCTGGTTTGTTTGAACCGACAGCAAATGCGTTTTGGAGCCAGGCCGGCAACGCGCAGCGTTTGACTGAGTCTGTGCTGATGGATATCACCTCCATTACAAACATCGGCATCTTGGGTGGCGCGTTGTGGATCTCGGCTAAGGCGACGACGGCGACACAGCCCTTGACGACACAACAGTGGGTGGTAGGCCTAGTTGCAGGGTTTTTAATGGGCTATAGCTCTAGACTGGCATTCGGCTGCAATATTGGAGCGATGCTCAGTGGCATCTCTACAGGCAGTGTGCACGGCTGGATTTGGGTGCCTCTTGCTTTGATGGGCACAATGATCGGCATCAAAGTTCGCCGTCACTACCAGTTTTAACTTTAGGTGAGCAATATGACGAAAGCTTCCAACACGAAACTGAGTCTCGCTTTTTGGAGCGTCTTGGTGCTGTTTCTTGTGTGGGACACAGTCGTGTCAGCACCGATCGACTTACGTAATGAGCCACCGCTGATTGCGGCGGGCTCAGGCAAGGCTTCCGTTGGCGGTCATTGCGCAATCTCGAAATGACTTCGCGACACAATCACTGCGCTTTAAAGCCACTCGCCTCAATAATACGTGCCCAGTTTTTTGTATAGGCACTCTCACGTTGCGCGAGCGTTTGGCTGGGCATGTATTCCACCGTTAGCCCCATCGCAACCAAGCGTTGTTTGACCTGAGGCATGTCAAGGACCTTTGAAAGTGCGTTTCCGAGCCGCTCGATTGTGGCGGGCGGTGTTCCCTTGGGCGCGAATATGCCGTAATAGGGCAGGTCTTCAAACCCTTTAATGCCAAGTTCAGCAAAGGTGGGAGTCTCGGGGATGACCTCCTGACGTTTGGTACCCATGACGGCGACCATGCGGACCTTGCCGGCCTTCTGAAATTCGATAAAGTCCGGAACGGACGCTACCCCAGCAGGAATCTGATCCCCCAGCATATCTGCCAACATGGGGGCGCTGCCGCGATAGGGCACCGAGACCAAGTCGACCTTGTATTGTGCGGCTATGACTTTGACTAGGAACTCTGGAACAGAATTTGGCGCGGGCACCCCGATGGATGCTTTTCCTTGCCGCTGTTCGCGGACTGTTTTAATAAATTGTTCAAGGGATGTATCTGGCTGTGCGCCTGATAACGCAATACCGTTGGCAAAGGTTGCGAATCCGGCGACGGGCACAAAATCAGTCTCTGGTTTAAATCCAGGTGTCTTGGTAATTAACGGCAAGATTGAAATGGTGTGATCGTGCGACAAAAATAATACCGTGCCATCAGCAGGCGCCGCCTTCAACGCCTGTGCGGCAATCTGACCACCGGCTCCTGCGCGATTCTCTACGATGACGGATGTGCCGAGCACATGGCTAAGCTGCTCGCCGAGCACGCGTGCGATGACGTCGGTGCCGCCACCTGCGGGAAAGCCCACCATTAGCTTGATCGAGTTGGGTTGAGCGAAACTTGTTGCGCTTGTAAATAAGAGCGCACAGGCTGTTGCGTTCAGAATTTTGTGCTTAAGTATGCGTGCAAATGCAGAGGACATGTGGGCTCCTATTTAGGCTGGAAGGTTATCGTCTTACGCGATCGGGATGTTCGCCGTAAGGCGGTCCGTAAATCACGAGCACTCGTGCGGGCGTATCGCTCGTCACTGAAAAAACATGCATGGCATCGGCAGGGAAAAAGCAGGTGTCACCGGCGACCATGTCAAAGGCCTCTCCATTGACCTCCACGTGCGCGGTGCCAGCAAGCAGATAACAAACCTGTTCAAGCCCTGGATGTGCATGGGGTAGGGCGCCGCCTCCACGCGCAATAGTCCCGAGAATCATCTCGAGATTCTGGGCACCAACATTATCCGCACCAATCAAACGGCGGTTACTCGTTTCATGGTGATTAGCGGGCGAGTACGCTGGAACCGAATCCTCTCGGATGAGATATTTTGAAGTCATGCTTGTGCTCACACGTTATTGAGGTTTCACACCAGCGTTGCGCAACATCTCGCCCCAGTGCTTGAGTTGGTAGTCAACATATTTTGCAAACTCTTCCGGGGTCTTTGTTGGATCAAGCTCGAAACCCGTTGCAGCAATTTTTGCCTGGAAGTCCTTGTCTGCAAACACGGCTTGCATCTCGCTGTTGATTTTGTCCACAATGGGTCGTGGCAGATTGGCTGGACCAAAGATCCCATTCCATGAAACCAAATCGAAACCCTTCACGACACTGGCGATTGCTGGTGTACCTGGAAAACTTTGTGAGCCTTTCGCGGTCGTCACTGCCAATAAACGGACGCGGTCAGACTTAAGTGATGCCATACCTGAACCCAGATCGACGACATAGACCTGAACCTCCCCCGAAATAAGGTCCGTCATCGCCTGAGGGCTTGCCTTGTAGGGAACACCGACAATATCTAAGCCAGCGATATTTTTAATTGTTTCCATTGCCACGAGCGATGTGCTGTTGGGGGTGGCGTAGGCGAGCTTACCTGGCGTCTTCTTTGCGTAGTCAATGAACTCTTGCAAAGTTTGAGCGGGGATCTTTGGATTGATCGCAAGCGCGAAGGGGAGCTCGCCGACACGTACGATTGGCGTGAAATCCTTGATTGGATCGTAGTTCAGCGTCTTGAACATCCAGGGGTTAGCAGAATGCGACGTGTTGGTGGTCATGAACAGCGTATAGCCATCTGGGGCCGCTTTGGCGACGAACTGAGCCGCGATTTGAGCGCTTGCTCCAGCCTTGTTGTCGACGACCACAGGCTGCTTCAGACGCTCAGAAAGTTTTTGTGCAACGGTGCGGGCAACGAAGTCGGTCCCACTACCGGCAGCAAAAGGGATCACAAGGGTAATGGGCTTGTTCGGATAACTCTGTGCTATTGCGGTGCTTGAGCAAACCAGTGCTGCGATTCCGACCCATTTTTTTATGAAATGCATGTATCTCTCCGTGTTTTAGCTTCTGTGTAGGTAAATGTTAACGCACTCTTAGCGCAGTCAGGCTTAAAATACCTTTATGAATGCACACAAATTTCTGACTGTCGCTTTTTATAAGTTTGTCGAGTTACCAGACGTTGAAACTCGAAAAGAGCCTCTCTTGGCGTTCTGTGAACAGCATGGCGTTAAGGGCCTAATTTTGCTGGCGAAAGAGGGTATCAACAGCACCATCGCTGGTCCAGAAGATGCAATACGTGCTGTGCTCGCGTATCTGCGCGCCGATCCAAAGTTCTCTGACCTGCAGCACAAAGAGTCTTGGTCTGAGCTACCTCCGTTTCGACGCATGCGCGTTCGATTAAAGAAAGAAATCGTGACCTCGGGCGTCCCTAATGTGAGTCCTGCCACGATGGCAGGAACCTATGTGAAGCCAGAAGACTGGAATGCGCTCATTAGTGATCCAAACGTCGTGTTAATCGATACCCGCAATGATTATGAGGTTGAGCTTGGCACGTTCGATCGAGCAATCGATCCAGGACTACAGACGTTTTCGCAGTTGCCAGGTTGGGTTGATGAGGCCGGCATATTGAAGGCGGTTGACGGCAAGCGACCAAAAGTGGCGATGTTTTGTACCGGCGGGATTCGATGTGAAAAATCGACGGCAATGATGCGTGCCAAAGGCTACGAGGAGGTCTACCACCTCGAGGGCGGGATATTGAAATACCTTGAAACGATCCCACCCGAGAAAAGTCTTTGGCGTGGTGAGTGTTTTGTTTTTGACGAACGGGTTGCCGTCACGCATGGTTTGCAAAGAGGTGAGAGCCGCTTATGTCGCTGTTGTCGACAGCCATTCCCTAAAGGAACCTTTGAATCGGATAAATATGAGTTAGGAGTGAGTTGCCCACGGTGTTTTGATCGAACGACACCCGAGCAAAAAAGAACGGCGCGAGAGCGGCAACGTCAGTGTGAGCTAGCAGACGCTAGGAAAAAGCAACACATTGGGGCTAAGATGCCAATGCATCAACAGCGATAAATTG
>JACCDW010452706.1_pt1 | contig 31170 bp, 27 predicted proteins | sample 7449781 | NCBI WGS metagenome assembly JACCDW01 (sample SAMN15323449, study PRJNA562643) | freshwater metagenome | isolation source: river surface water | place: USA:Blue River Watershed | collected 2017-08-18
CGGGCCGTCGTTCATGCCGTCGCCCACCATCGCCACGCGCCGTCCCTGGGACTGCAAGGCCCGCACGCGGGCCAGCTTGTCCTCGGGAGAGCAGCCTGCATCCCAGTAGGGGATGCCCGCGCGCAGAGCCAGTTGACCCACCGCTTCGGCCCGATCCCCCGAGAGCAGGCGCACGTTCAGGCCCATGGCGCGCAGGTGCGTCACGGCCGCAGCGGCATCCGGCCGCAGCGACTCGGACAGGTTAAAGGTCGCCAACCAGCCGCTGCCATCGGCCAGGTGGGCCTGGGCGGTCACGCCCTCGCCGGCACGCACGCCGCAGAAATCTGCCGATCCCAGGCGCAGGGAGCGCCCCTTCCATGGGCCCGACGCCATGCGGCCTTCCAGGCCCTGCCCAGGTCGCTCTGACACGTCCTGGGCCTGCACGCCGGATGGACGTTCACCCGCTGCCGACACCAGCGAGCGAGACACCGGATGCAGGGAGTGCGCGGCGAGCGCGGCGGCAGCCTGCAGGGCTTCGTCGGCCGTGACGCCCTCGCGGCAGCGAATGGCGGCCAGCGCCAGGCCGTCCTGCGTGAGCGTACCGGTCTTGTCAAAGACCACGGTGTCTACGGTAGCCAGTGTCTCCAGTGCCTGCAACTGGCGTACCAGCAGGCCGCGACGGGCCAGTGCCCCAGCAGCCGACAGGGTGGCGGCCGGCGTGGCCAGTGACAGGGCGCAGGGGCAGGTGACGATCAGGACGGCCACGGCCACGGCCAGCGCATGCGCCGGTCCGGCGGACCACGCGGCCAGGCCTGCGGCGGCAGCGGCGGCAAGCACGACCCACAGGAAGGGGCCGGCGATCCGGTCGGCCAGGCGCGCCAGGCGCGGCTTGTCCAGGCTGGCGCGCTCCATCAGGGCCACGATGCCGGCATGGCGTGTGTCCGCACCCAGGCGCTCGACGCGCACGGTCAGCGTGGCCGACAGATTGTGGCTGCCGGCGATGACCGCGTCGCCCGCACGGCGCAACAGCGGCTCGGACTCGCCCGTGAGCAGGGCCTCGTGCACGCGGCTCTCGCCGGCCTCGATGCGGCCGTCGGCCGGGAACACCTCACCGGCGCGCACGCGGATGCAGTCGCCCACGGCGAGGCTGCGCACCGGTACGCGCTTGCAGCCATCGGGGGCTCCGGCCTCCAGGCGCTCGACGCTGGCCGGCAGGGCCCGCACCAGGGCTTCGAGCGAGCCCGCAGTGCGATCGCGCAGGCGCTGCTCCAGCAGGCGGCCCGAAAGCAGGAAGAAGACGAACATCGTGACCGAGTCGTACCAGACCTCACGCCCCCAGGGACCTGCCGGGTCGAAGGTGGCCGCGGTGCTGGCGCCGAAGGCGATCACCAGGCCCAGGGCCACCGGCACGTCCATGCCGATGCGCCGATGGGAGAGATCGCGCCAGGCCCCCGCGAAGAAGGGCCGGCAAGAGAACAGCAGCACCGGCAGGGTCATCATCCAGGCGCCCCAGCGCAGGAGACGCTCGGCATCCGGCGCGATGTCACCCGGCGCCGCCACGTACAGGGGCACCGAATACATCATGGCCTGCATCATCCCGAAGCCCGCCACCAGCCACTGCCACAGCAGCAGGCGGCGCGCGCGGGCGCGGGGCGCCGCCTCCAGCAGGTCGCCGGCCGGAACCGCCGAATAGCCGGACGCGGTCAGCGCATCCAGCCATCGGGAAGGCCTGCAGTCCGCCTCGGACCAGACCACGCGCGCGGTGGACGATGCGCCGTTCACTTCGACCGATTCAACCCCTGGCACCTGGCCGAGGGCCTGTTCGACGGCCAGCGTGCAGGCGGCGCAATGCATGCCCTCGATCGCCAGGTAGGACTCCCAGCAGCCGTCACGGCCTGCCAGCGAGCGGCCGAAACGCGGCCACTCGGCACGGTCATCGAGCACGGCCCAGCCCTCGGCCTGCGAAGGCGTGTGCGGCGCGGCCTGCCCCAGGGGCAGCGTGAGGGTAGCGGCAGAGGTCACGGGAGGAGCGTACTCCCCGGGATGCGGTTCGCCTTGACGTGGATCAATCCACGCTCGCCGGCACGCGCCTAAGCTGGGCCCATGTACCAGCGTCTCCTGGTCGCCACCGACCACTCCCGGCTTTCGCGCAAGGCGGAAAAGGCTGCCATCGGCCTGGCAGCGGCCACGGGCGCCAGCCTGGTCGTCCTGCACGTGGTGCCGGATTACCCCATGAGTTTCTTCGAGGGCGCCGTCACCCTGACCCCGGAGGAAGTGGCGCGCATCGAAGGCACATGGACCAGCCGTGGCCAGAAGGCCGTCGATGCCGTCGTCGCGGCAGCGGCCAAGCAGGGCGTGAAGGCCCAGGGCGTGCTGGCGCATTCCGACCAGGTGGCCGAAGCCGTGATGGCCGCCGCCCGCAAGCACCGGTGTGACCTGATCGTGATGGCCTCGCACGGCCGGCGGGGTCTCTCGCGTGTGCTGCTTGGGAGCGAGACGCAGCATGTGCTGACGCACAGTACGATTCCCGTGCTGGTGCTACGCTGAACCCGCGCCTCTACGCGGTGCAACCTTCACAACAAGGAGAACCCATGCGAATTGTCCTGGCCGCCGACGGCAGCACCTACACCAAAAAAGCCCTGGCCTTCCTGGTGACTCATGAGAGCCTGGCCGGCCCCGACGACGAGATCGTGGTCGTCCACGCCCAGCCCACCCTGCCCGCCCGCGTGCGGTCAGCCGTCGGCGCCGACGTGGTCAAGTCCTACCAGACCGACGAGGCCGAGAAGGTCCTGCTGCCGATCCGCCGTTTCCTGGACAAGCATGACGTGCAATACCGCTGCGAATGGACGGTGGGTCCGGCCGACGAACAGATCCTGCGTACCGCGAAGAAAGCCAAGGCGCACCTGATCGTCATGGGTACCCACGGGCATGGTGCGATCGGTCGCGCCCTCATGGGCAGCGTGGCCCAGAAGGTGGTGACCGGCGCCGAGGTGCCGGTGATGCTGGTCAAGTAAATCGCATCCGCCGGGACGGCGGCAGCGCTTCCCCGCGGATCTCCCGGACTCAGGCGGAGCGCGGCAGCCGCGCAGCCTCGCTCGCCAGGGCCGTGATGCGCGCCCAATCGCCTGCAGCAATCGCCGTGGCAGGCGTGAGCCACGAACCGCCGACACAGGCCACATTCGGCAAGGCCAGGAATTCCCCCGCGTTCGACGCCGAGATTCCACCCGTGGGGCAGAACTTCACGTCCCCGAAGGGCCCGCTCCAGGCCTTGAGCATGCCGGCGCCACCGGCCTGCAGCGCGGGGAAGAACTTCAGCTGCGTGTAGCCCTCTTCCTGGGCCATCATGATTTCGCTCCCGGTGGCCACACCGGGCAACAGGGGCAGGCCGGCCTCGCGGCAGGCCCGGCCGACGGAGGCCGTGAAGCCAGGGCTGACGGCAAAACGTGCACCGGCCTCGCGCGCGGACTTCGCGTCTGCGGCGCTGCGCACCGTGCCCGCGCCCGCCACGGCTTCAGGCACGTGACGCGCAATGGCCTCGATGCAGGCAAGCGCCGCGGGCGTGCGCAAGGTGACTTCCAGCATGCGGATACCGCCCGCCACGAGAGCGCGGGCCAGGGGCACGGCATGGGCCACGTCCTCCAGCACGATCACCGGGATGACCGGCGCGTCGCGCATCACGTCCAGGGCGGTCAGGGGGATCGGGGTCACAGCCATGTGCAGGCTCCTTCTTCGGCCATCAGGGCATTGCGCCGGAATCCGGCAAAGAGGTCGCGTCCGAGGCCGACCTGGTCGGCGGCATGCAGTCCCTCGGGCATTCGGGCCGGTTCGCGGGCCTGCCACTGGGCCTGCGGCACCAGGGCCTGCAGGGTGCCGGCGGTGGCATCCAGGCGCACGAGATCCCCGTCGCGAAGGCGGGCCAGCGGACCGCCAGCGACGGCTTCGGGCGACACGTGGATGGCGGCGGGCACCTTGCCCGAGGCGCCACTCATGCGGCCGTCCGTCACCAGCGCCACGCGCCAGCCTTCGCCTTGCAGCACCGCCAGCGGCGGGGTGAGCTTGTGCAATTCGGGCATGCCGTTGGCACGCGGACCCTGCCAGCGCACCACGCAGATCAGGCCCCCCGCGCCGTTCTCGCGGCAGGCCTTTTCCAGTTCGCCCGCCGAGAAGGCCTGCAGCAGGTCCTCCTGGCTGTCGAAGACGCGGGCGGGCGCTTCGATCACGTGACGGTCCTCGGGCACGGCCGACACCTTGATGACGCTGCGCCCCAGATTGCCCGTGAGCAGCTTCAGCCCCCCCGTCGGACTGAAAGGCGCGCTGGCGGGACGCACCACCTGCGTGTCACCGGATGCCCCCGTGACCTGCCAGCGCAGCGCGCCCGACTCCAGGTGCGGCACCTGGGTGTATTCGCACAGGCCTCCGGGGCGCACGGTGGCGACGTCGGCATGCATCAGGCCGGCGTCCATCAGCTCGCGGATGATGAAGCCGGGACCGCCGGCCGCCTGGAACTGGTTCACGTCGGCGCTGCCATTGGGATAGACGCGGGCCAGCAAGGGAGCGACGGCGGACAGGCGGGCGAAGTCGTCCCAGTCGATGGTGATCCCCGCGGAGCGCGCCACGGCCACCCAGTGAATCAGGTGGTTGGTGGAGCCGCCCGTGGCCAGCAGGGCCACCATGGCGTTGACGATGCTGCGCTCGTCGACGACGTGGCCGATCGGGGTGTACTGGCGGCCCGGGATGATGGCCAGCAGCGTGCGTACCGCCTCACGCGTGAGGTGTTCGCGCAACTCCCCCTGCGGCGGGATGAAGGCGGCGCCGGGCACATGCAGGCCCATGGCCTCCATCAGCATCTGGTTGCTGTTGGCGGTGCCGTAGAAGGTGCAGGTGCCCGGGCCGTGGTAGGCCTTCTGCTCGGCCTCGAGCAGTTCAGCGCGCCCCACTTCACCACGCGCGGCCTGTTCGCGCACCTTGGCCTTCTCGCTGTTGGACAGGCCGCTGGCCATGGGGCCCCCTGGCACGAAGACGGTAGGCAGGTGGCCGAAGTGCAGCGCGCCGATCAGGAGGCCCGGGACGATCTTGTCGCAGATCCCCAGCATCAGCGCGCCGTCGAAGACGTCGTGCGACAGGGCCACCGCCGTGCCCTGGGCGATGACGTCGCGCGAGAACAGCGACAGCTCCATGCCCGGCGTGCCCTGGGTGACGCCATCGCACATGGCGGGCACGCCGCCAGCCACCTGGGCGTTGGCGCCGTGGCGGCGGGCCTCGTCCTTGAGAAGGGACGGGTAGCCGGCGTACGGCGCGTGGGCCGAGAGCATGTCGTTGTAGGCGGTGACGATGGCGAGGTTGGGCGCGCGCTCGGCGACGACCTTGAACTTGTCGCTGGCCGGCAGCGCCGCGAACGCGTGGGCGACGTTGGCACAGCCCATACGGTCGGCCCCGCGCGTGCGCCGAGCCATGTCGTCCAGCAGGCGCAGGTAGGCCGCTCGGCCAGCCTGGCTGCGGGTTCGGATGCGGTCGGTGACGGCGGCCACCACGGGATGCAGGGTCATGGGTGCGGGGCCCGGACTGGGGCGCTGGAAAGTGCGAAGGATGGTACCCGCAACCTCCGCCCGGGCCCGCGCGCGGTTACCAAGCGGTTACGAGCGACGGGGCGGTGCCACAATCGCGGGCCATGAGCACTCCCACCCAAGCATTGGCCGATCTGCGCAAAAGCTACGAGCGCGCCGAACTGAGCGAGGACGCGAGCCACGCCGACCCCCTGCGCCAGTTCGAGCAGTGGCTGCAGGAAGCGATCGACGCCCAAGTCCCCGAACCCAATGCCATGACGCTGGCGACCGTCGGCAGTGACCTGCGCCCCAGCACCCGGGTGGTGTTGATCAAGGGCTGTGACGCGCGCGGAATCGTCTGGTTCACCAATTACGAAAGCCGCAAGGGCCGGGAGCTTGCGGGCAATCCCTATGCGGCGCTGCAATTCCACTGGGTGGAACTGGAACGCGTGGTGCGCATCGAGGGCCGTGTGGAGAAGGTCAGCGGCGAGGAAAGCGACACCTACTTCCACAGCCGCCCCCTGGACTCGCGCATCGGCGCCTGGGCCAGTCCGCAAAGCGAGGTGATCGCGGGCCGCAGCGTGCTGGTGGCCAATGCCGCGAAGTACGGCGCGCAGTTCCTGCTGCAGCCGCCGAGGCCGCCGCACTGGGGCGGGTACCGGCTGGTGGGGGACCGGTGGGAGTTCTGGCAGGGGCGCAGGAGCCGCCTGCATGACCGCCTGCGCTACACGCCGCAGGATGCCGGCTGGCTGCGCGAGCGGCTGGCGCCCTGAGTCACCGCCACCGCCTTGCGAGGGGCGCCCTCACCGCGAGTCGGCGACAGGCGGCCCCGATAGCCACCACCGCAGCAGCGCCGGGAAATCACCCCGGAAGCCGTGACGCAACAGCGCCTCGTAGCGCACCGAACAGATCGCGGCGCTGCCGGCATCCAGGAAACCCGCCTCGGCATCCGCGTCACACTGGCGCACCAGGCTCTTGAGGCAGGCGTCGGGCATCTGCTCCTGCTGGCGGATGCTGGCCTCGCGGTCCGACCACAGCGTGAACGGCGCCGGCCCTTGCGGGCATTGCGACTGCGCCGACGCGGACGAGGCGCCGCCGACCATCGCCATCAACAGGGGACCCCAGCGCACCGCGCTGAGAAGGCGAGCAGCAGGCCGCCGCGTGTGTGGCCGTTTCGACATGGAACCCTCCCGTTCGTGTTGTGCACGGGTTATAGGGCGAGGCCCGGCCCATGGCGAGGTACTAATCCTCGCTTCCAGGAAAAACACGCCCGTGAAAACCTTGCGGCGCCTGCTTCTGGGACGGTGCCGGGAGCGGGCCTTGCGTGGCGTAGGACGCCCGCCGGTTCAATCGCGCACGAGCGCGGCGAAGGTCTGGCGGAACTTGGCGACCTTGGGTGCGGCGACCGCCAGGCAATAGCCCTGGTACGGATTGCGCTCGAAGAAATCCTGGTGGTAGTCCTCGGCGGGCCAGTAGGCGGCAAGTGGCTGTACCTCGGTGACGATGGGAGCGCCGTAGACCTTCTCCTGGCTCATCTCGCGAATCAGGTCGTCGGCCACCTGCTTCTGTTCGGGGGTCGTGAAATAGATGCCGCTGCGGTATTGGGTGCCTACGTCATGCCCCTGGCGGTTCAACTGGGTGGGGTCGTGAATGACAAAGAAGACCTCCAGCAGCTGGCGCGTGCTGACCTTGTCCGGGTCGTAGGTGAGTCGCACGACCTCGTTGTAGCCCGTCGCACCGCTGCACACCTGCTCGTAACTGGGACGCCCGGTGTGCCCGTTGGCATAGCCCGATTCGACGTCGGTGACGCCGCGCACCTTCACGAAGACCGCCTCCGTGCACCAGAAACAGCCGCCGCCCAGGACCAGGGTCTGGGGTTCGCTCATGGAGTTCCTCCTTGGAAGGCCAAGACTGTATCCGCAGGCCCCTCGCCGGGCTGGCCGCTACCATCCCAGGCCTATGGAATTCGGGGACATCAAGGCCTTGGTCATGCCGCTGCTCCTGCCACCGGCGGGGCCGCTGCTGCTGGTGTTCCTCGGGTTCGCCGGCGCATGGCGGCTGACGCGCGGGAGGCGGGCGGCCTTCGCATTGGGCCTGGCCGGCCTGGCGAGCCTGTGGCTGCTGTCTTGCCAGGGTGTGGCGATCCGCCTGAGCCCCCTGCTGCTGCCGCTGCCCGAGCCCCTGGCGAGCCAAGCCCTGAGCGCAGCCCGCACACAGGCTGTGGTGATCCTGGGAGGCGGCGTGCTGCCCCAGGCGCCGGAGTACGGGGCGCCCCAGCCCTCCAATTCGACACTGGCCAGGCTCCGCTACGGTATCCGCCTGGCACGCACACAGGGCCTGCCCCTGGCATTTGCGGGCGGCATCGGCTGGGGCGGGCGCGGCACCGCCAGCGAGGCGCAGGCAGCGGCGCTCTCGGCCCGCGAGGACTTCGGCTTCGAAATCCGCTGGCTCGACGACCGCTCGCGGGACACCCGCGAGAACGCACAAGCCATCGCCGCCCTGCTACAGCCGCACGGCCTGCGCCGGATCGCGCTGGTGTCCGATGCCTGGCACCTGCCACGCGCCACCCTGGAGTTCGAGCGGGCTGGCTTCGAGGTGCTGCCGGCGCCGACCCAGCTGCCCCTGCCTTCAAGCCGGCCCGCGCTGGAGTGGATGCCCTCGGCCGAAGGCATGCTGGCCTCGCGCCAGGTCCTGCGCGAATGGGTGGCCCTGCGCGCTGCCCACTTGACCGCCCCCTGAGCCCGGCGCCCGACACCTTCCTTGACCCGATCAATAGCTGACGGTACATTACTAACCAGTCAGTCATTAATTTCCCCACCCCATGGAAACCAAGGCCGAAGACGGGCTCGCCAAGCGCGAGCGCCGCAAACAGGCGCGTCCCGGCGAGTTGCTGGACGCGGCCCTGTCCCTGTTTGTCGAAAAAGGGTTCGCGGCGACCCGCGTCGAGGAGGTCGCCGCGCGCGCCGGCGTCTCCAAGGGCACCCTGTTCCTCTACTTCGACAGCAAGGAGGAACTGCTGCGGGCGGTGGTGCACGAGAACCTGGCGGGACGCTTCGTCGAATGGAACGAGGAGTTCGAGCGCTTCGCCGGCAGCAGCGCCGAGATGCTGCGCGCCTGCCTGCTCGCGTGGTGGGAGCGCATCGGCGCGACGCCGGCCTCGGGCATCACCAAGCTGATGATCAGCGAGTCCCAGAACTTCCCCGAACTGGCCACCTACTACCAGCGCGAGGTGATCGAACCGGGCAAGGCCCTGATCCGGCGCATCCTGCAGCGGGGCGTCGATGGCGGCGAGTTCCACGTGGCCGACATGGACTATGCGATCTACAGCGTCATCGCGCCCATGGTGTTCCTCATGATGAACAAGCACTCCCAGGGCACCTGCGTGCCTGCGGGCCAGCCCCTGGACCCGCTGCGTTTCGTGGCGATGCAGGCCGATGTCCTGCTCCGGGGACTGTGCGCGCGCAGCGCGCAAGACGGGGACGCCTCATGAGGAAACGCACTTACGCCGCGATCGCGGCAGGACTGGCCCTGGCCGTCGCAGGCGGGCTGGGCCTGCGCGCCTTCCAGGCAGGCAAGGCACCTGCCGCCGCGCCGATCGAGGCCGTGGTCGAACTGGCGCAAAGCGACGTGGTGAGCGCGCAGGCCACCGACCTGGACCAGGGCCTGACGATCACCGGGACCCTGCGCGCGGTGAACGCGGCGCTGGTGAAGGCACGGGTCGCGGGCGAACTGCAGGGCCTGACCGTGCGCGAGGGCGATGCCGTGCGCGCGGGCCAGGTCGTGGCCCGCATCGACCCGGCCGAATCCCAGGCGCGTCTGCAGCAGGCGCGCGAACAGGCTGATGCCGCGAAGGCACAGGTCGAGATCGCCAAGCGCCAGTTCGACAACAACCAGGCGCTGGTGGACAAGGGCTTCATCTCGCGTACCGCGCTGGAGAGCTCTCAAAGCAGCCTGAATGCCGCCCAGGCCACGCACAAGGCGGCGCTCGCGGCGGTCGATGTGGCCAGCAAGACCCTGGAAGACACCGTGTTGCGCGCGCCGATCGGCGGCCTGGTGTCCCAGCGGCTGGCTCAGCCCGGCGAGCGCCTGGCCGTGGATGCCCGCGTGATCGAGATCGTCGACCCGAGCAGGCTCGAACTCGAAGCCACGCTGACCGCGGCCGAATCCGTGCAGGTGCGGCCCGGCCAGACCGCGCGCCTGTCCATCGAAGGCGCGGCGCAGGCTGTGGCGGGCACCGTGGTCCGTATCAACCCGAGCGCGCAGGCGGGCAGCCGCGGCGTGCCGGTCTACCTCTCGATCCCGCCGACCACCGGCCTGCGCCAGGGCCTGTTCGCGCAGGGCGTTCTGTTGACGGGACGCACCCGCGCGGTGGCCGTGCCCCTGCAGGCCGTGCGCACGGACCGGCCCACGCCGTATGTGCAGGTCATCACCGCAGATCGCGTGCGGCACCTGCCGGTGCAGACCGGCACGCGCGGAGAAAGGGGCGGCCAGGGCCTGGTGGCCGTGACCGGCGTCGAAGCCGGTACCGTGGTGCTCCAGGGTCATGTCGGCGCCCTGCGCGAAGGCACGGCGGTGAAGTTCACCCCGCCTGCGCGCTCAACCCCCTGAAGGACCGCACGCCATGTGGTTCACCCGCATCAGTCTTCGCAACCCCGTCCTGGCCACCATGATGATGCTGGCCCTGGTGGTGCTGGGCCTGTTCTCGCTGCAGCGGCTGAAGGTCGACCAGTTCCCCAACATCGACTTCCCGGTGGTGGTGGTCACCACCGAATACCCCGGCGCCTCGCCCGAGGTGGTGGAGGTGGAGGTCACGCGCAAGATCGAGGAAGGCGTCAACGCCATCGCGGGCATCAACGCCCTCACCTCGCGCAGCTACGAAGGCCAGTCCGTGGTCGCCATCGAGTTCGCGCTGCATGTCAACGGACGCTCCGCGGCCGACGACGTCCGCGAGAAGATCGCCTCGGTGCGGCCTTCGCTGCGCGCCGAGGTGAAGGAGCCTCGCGTGCTGCGTTTCGACCCGGCCAGCCGCTCGATCTGGTCGGTGGCCGTGCTGCCCGAAGCCGCGGGCGCAAAGCCCATGACCGCCGTGGAACTGACCAACTGGGCTGATCAGACACTGAAGAAGCGGCTGGAAAACGTGCGGGGTGTCGGCTCGGTGAGCCTGGTGGGCGGCACCCGCCGCGAGATCAACCTGTACCTGCAACCCGCCGCCATGGAGGCCCTGGGCGTCACACCCGACCAGGTGGTCACTGCGGTCCGCGGCGAAAACCAGGCGCAGCCCGTGGGCACGGTGCGGTCGACGGATCGCGAACTGGTGGTGCAGATCGACGCGCGCATGCAGCGGCCCGAGGACTTCGGGCGCATCATCGTGACGCGCCGCAACGGCGTGCCGGTCCGCCTGGAGCAGGTGGCGCGCGTGGCCGACGGTGCCCAGGAAGTCGAGAGTCTGGCCCTGTACAACGGGCAGCGCACCCTGCTGCTGACCGTGCAGAAGTCGCAGGACGAGAACACCATTGAGGTGATCGACGGCCTGAACGCGACGCTGCGCGAGATGAAGTCGCAACTGCCCCCGGGCGTGCGGCTGGAACCGATCGTGGACGCCTCGCGGCCGATCCGGGTGTCCGTGGCGAATGTGCGGGCCACCTTGATCGAAGGCGCCATCCTCACGGTGCTGATCGTGTTCCTGTTCCTGAACTCCTGGCGTTCCACCGTGATCACAGGCCTGACGCTGCCGATCGCCCTGGTCGGCACCTTCCTGTTCATGGACATCCTGGGCTTCACCATCAACATGGTGACCCTGATGGCGCTGTCGCTTTGCGTGGGCCTCCTGATCGACGACGCCATCGTGGTCCGGGAAAACATCGTGCGGCACATGCACATGGGCAAGGGGCCCTTGCAGGCCTCGATGGATGGCACACAGGAAATCGGGCTGGCGGTGCTGGCGACCACGCTGTCCATCGTCGCGGTGTTCCTGCCGGTCGGTTTCATGGGCGGGATCATCGGCAAGTTCTTCCACGAATTCGGCCTGACCATCGTGGCAGCGGTGCTGATCTCGATGTTCGTGAGCTTCACCCTGGACCCGATGCTGTCCTCGGTCTGGCATGACCCGCAGGCCCATGGCGGCCAGCCCGAAGGCACCCCCCGTTCGCTGTACGACCGCACACTCGGCCGGGTGTGCGCCTGGTTCGACCGCGCCACCGATTCAATGTCGGAGAGTTACCAGCGCCTGCTCCGATGGTCGCTGGGCCACCGCCTGGCCACCGTGCTCTCGGCGATCGGCATCTTCGTGGCCAGCGTGGCGATGGTGCCCCTGCTGGGAACCGAGTTCGTGCCCAAGGCCGACTACTCGGAGGTGACCCTGAACTTCTACACGCCGGTCGGCTCCTCGCTGGAACTGACCGAGGCCAAGGCCCGCCAGGTCGAGAGCATCGTGCGCGAGTTTCCCGAAACCCGCTACACGCTCACCACGATCAACACCGGCACCGCGCAGGGCAAGATCTATGCATCGCTCTACGTACGGCTGGTGGACCGCAAGAACCGCAAGCTCACCGTCGACCAGATGGCGGCCACGCTGCGCGAACGCCTGCGCCAGGTGCCGGGCATCACCGTCACGCACGCGGGCCTGCTGGACACGGTGGGCGGCAACAAGCAGGTGGAGCTGTCCCTGATCGGCCCCGACCTGCAGGAGCTGGAACGCCTGTCCCAAATGATGATGCAGAAGATCCGGCCCATCCCGGGGCTGGTCGACCTGGACTCCAGCGTCAAGCCGAACAAGCCGGTGGTGGATATCGAGATCCGCCGGGAGGCGGCCAGTGACCTGGGCCTTTCTGTGGCCCAGATCGTCGCGCCCCTGCGCACGCTGGTGGCCGGACAGACAGTCGGCAACTGGCGCGCCGGCGACGACCAGACCTACGACGTCAACGTGCGCCTGTCCCCCGATGCCCGCAACGTGGCGCAGCAGCTGGAACGCCTGTCCTTCGCCACCGGCACCCAGGCCGACGGCAGCCCGCGCATCGTGCGCCTGACCCAGGTGGCCCAGGTGCGGGAATCCACTGGCCCCAACCAGATCAACCGCCGCGACCTGGCCCGCGAGGTCGCGATCAACGCCAACGTGTACGGACGCTCGGCCGGCGACGTGTCGGCCGACGTGCGCAAGGCCCTGGACACCATCGCCCTGCCCCCCGGCTACCGCTGGCAGTTCGGCGGCTCGGTGAAGAACATGGGTGAATCCTTCGCCTATGCCCTGTCGGCGCTGGCGCTGGCGGTGATCTTCATCTACATGATCCTGGCCAGCCAGTTCCGCAGCTTCCTGCAGCCCCTGTCGCTCATGACGGCCCTGCCCCTGACGCTGATCGGGGTGGTGCTGGCGCTGATGGTGTTCCGCTCGACGCTGTCGATGTTCTCGGTGATCGGCATCGTGATGCTGATGGGCCTGGTGACCAAGAACGCGATCCTGCTGGTGGACTTCGCCATCCGCGCCCGCGAGGACAGCACCGACGCCCAGGGCCAGCGCGTACCGGGCCTGCCCCGCGCCGAGGCCCTGCTCCTGGCCGCCCGGGTCCGCCTGCGTCCCATCCTCATGACGACCCTGGCCATGATCTTCGGCATGGTGCCCCTGGCCTTCGCCCTGTCCGAAGGCTCCGAGCAGCGCGCGCCCATGGGGCAGGCGGTGATCGGGGGCGTCATCACCTCCTCGCTGTTGACGCTGGTCGTGGTGCCGGTCGTCTACTGCTATCTTGACGATCTGGCCGGCTGGCTGCGGCGCAAGGCCGGGTCGGCGTCCGCTCCTAAAATGGGCGGTTTGTCCTGATTACCTGCCTTCCCTTCGAAACAGCCATGAACCAGACTGCCGCCCTCGAAAAAGCCCGCTTCAACATGATCGAACAGCAGATCCGCCCCTGGGACGTGCTCGACCCCCGGGTGCTGGAGTTGCTCGCCGTCCTGCGCCGGGAGGACTTCGTGCCGCCCGCCCACAAGGCGCTGGCCTTCGTGGACATGGAAATCCCCCTGGCAGGTTCGGCCCACGAGGCCCTGGAGAGCGGCAAGTGCATGCTGGCGCCCAAGGTGGAAGCGCGGATGCTGCAGGAAGTGAACCCCCAGCCCCACGAAAAGGTGCTGGAGGTCGGCGCCGGCAGCGGCTACATGGCCGCCCTGCTCGCCGCCCGCGCCGCCTCGGTGGTCACGATGGAGATCGATCCTGCCCTGGCCCGCATGGCCCGCGAGAACCTGGCGCGCGCCGGCGTGGCCAACGCGCAGGTACGCGAGGGCGACGGCGCACAGGGCCTGGCCAGTGAAGGTCCTTTCGACGTGATCGTGCTCAGTGGCTCCGTGGCCGAAGTGCCCAAGTCGCTGCTGTCCCAACTGAAGGTCGGCGGCCGACTGGCCGCCATCGTCGGCGATGATCCGGTGATGCGGGCCACGGTGGTGACCCGTACGGGCGAGACCACCTACACGACGGCGCAGCGCTGGGACACCCTGGCGCCTCGCCTGCAGCATTTCGCGCAGCCCTCGCGCTTCGCGTTCTGATCGGCCGGCTGCACCTGGCCTCGAGAGAAGTACAAGGACGGACCATGAAATCGTTGCTGCGCCCCACGCTGCGCCTGCTGCCCCTGTCACTGGCTGCGGCCTTCGCCGCCGTCCCCGCCCAGGCCCAGAGCCTGCTGGAGCTGTACAACGCAGCGCGTGAGTACGATGCGGCCTACCAGTCGGCGCGCGCGCAGAACGATGCCGCGCAGCACCGCGCCGAACAAGGCCGCGCCGGTCTGCTCCCCACCGCCAGCGTTTCCGCCTCGCGCAGCGAGTCGCAGCTGGAAACCCGCACCACCAGCACCACGGACCGCGGATACGGCACGGGCAGCGCAGCACTGACCGTGACCCAGCCCCTGTACCGGCCTGCCAACTACGCGGCGTTCGAGCAGGGCCAGCGGCAGGCCGAAGCCGCCCAGGCCCAGCTGACCGCTGCCAGCCAGGACCTGATCGTCCGCGTGAGCCAGGCCTATTTCGACGTGCTGTCGGCGCAGGACACACTGGCCTTCGTACGGGCCCAGAAGGCGGCCGTGAGCGAGCAGCTGGCCTCTGCCCGCCGCAACTTCGAAGTGGGCACCGCCACCATCACCGACACCCGCGAGGCGCAGGCGCGCTTTGACCTCGTGCAGGCCCAGGAGATCTCCGCCGAGAACGACCTGCGGGTTCGCAAACTCGCCCTGGACACCGTCACGGGACGCACTGACGCCAAGCCGCAGCCCCTGGCTGCGCCCATCGCCCTGCCCGAGCCCCAGCCTGCCGACGTGAACGCCTGGGTGCAGCAGGGTGAAGAGGCCAGCCCCTCCATCCGCCAGGCCCGCCTGGGCCTGGATGCCGCGCGCCTGGAGACGAGCAAGGCCAAGGCTGGACACCTGCCGACCCTGGACCTGAGCGCCACCCGCAGCTATGGGCGCAACCTGGGCGGCACCTCGACGTCGAGTTCGGATTCGCGAACCACAGCCACCCAGGTGGGCGTCACCTTGACCGTCCCCCTGTTCGCCGGCTTCGCCACGCAAAACCGCATCCGCGAGACCTTGTCCCTGGAAGAAAAGGCACAGGCCGACCTGGACAGCGCGAGGCGCACCGTGGCCCAGGCCACCCGCACGGCCTACTTCGGTCTTGTCTCCGGCACCGGCCAGGTGCGCGCGCTCGAAGCCGCGGAAGCCTCCAGCCAGAGCGCGCTGGACGCCAACCGCCTGGGCTACCAGGTGGGCGTGCGTATCAACATCGACGTGCTGAACGCGCAGAGCCAGTTGTTCCAGACCAAGCGGGACCTGGCGGTCGCGCGCTACAACGTGCTGCTGGGGCACCTGAAGCTGCGCCAGGCCAACGGGTCGCTGCAGCCCGAGGACATCGGGAAGATCAACGCGCTGCTGGCCCGCTAGGCGCGGGCTCAGGCCTGGGACTCGACCTGGGACTCGGCCTGGGATGGCGGCGTTCGCGCCATCAGGTCGAACACGGCCTGCGCCGTGCGGCCCGCCGCGCCGCGATGCGCCTGCGCAAAACGCGTCGCTGCCTGCGCCATGCGTGCTTGTCGCCCCGGTTCAGACACCAGGTCCGCGGCCTGGTCCACCGCATCCGCCATGTCGCGGGCGCGCAGGGCGGCGCCCTCTTCCTGCGCGTGCTCGCAGGCCCGCGCGAAGTTGAAGGTGTGCGGCCCCATCACGATGGGGCAGGCGCAGGCCGCGGCCTCGATCAGGTTCTGCCCGCCCAGAGGCGCGAAGCTGCCACCGAGCAGGGCCACGTCCGACAGACCGTAATAGAGCGGCATCTCACCCAGCGAATCTCCCAGCCACAGGTCGGCCTGGAGGGCCTGCGCATCGGGGCCCGTATCACCCCAGGCGCTGCGGCGCGAAACAGACAAGCCGGCCTGGAGCGCCAGACGGCCGACTTCATCGAAACGCTGCGGATGCCGGGGTACCAGCAGCCAGCGCAAGCCCGCGCCGCGACGCGCCATGGCCTGGCGCAGGAAGCCCACTTCCTCGCCTTCGCGTGAACTGGCGAACATCACCACGGGCTGGCCCGCCCTTTCGCGCCAGGCGCGGCCCGAGGCCCCCTGGGCGGGATCCGGGTCGGCATCGAACTTGAGGTTGCCGATGACGGCACTCACGCGCGCGCCGGCTTGCGTCAGGCGCTGGGCGTCGTCCTCGGTCTGGGCCCAGACCGCCGACAGCGCGCCGTAGGCGGGACGCGCCAGCACGGCCAGCCGCAGGGTCTGGCGCAGGGACTTGGCGGACAGGCGTGCATTGGCCAGCGCCAGGGGCACGCCCCGCTGCGCGCAGGCCGCGACCAGGTTGGGCCAGACCTCGGTTTCCATCAGCACGCCCGCACAGGGCTGGAAGTGGTCGAGAAAGCGCGCCACCGCGCCGGGGGTGTCCCAGGGCAGCCAGGCCTGCTGGTCACCCGGCTGCAGCAGCCGCTCGCCTTCGGCGCGGCCGGTCGCCGTGCCATGGGTGACCAGCAGGCGCAGGGACGGATCGCGCTGGCGCAGGGCCTTCACCAGGATGGCCGCGGCGCGGCTTTCCCCGAGCGACACGGCATGGATCCAGAGGGCCCCCGTCCTGGCGGGGGTTTCGTAGCGGCCGAAACGCTCGCCGACGGCCTGCAGGTATCCGGGCTCCTGCTGGCCGCGACGGCGCAGCTTGCGCAGCAGCAGCGGCTGCGCGGCGAGCAGGGCCAGGGAATAAAGGGAACGCGCCAGACCCGTCAATGCGCGGCCTCGGTGAAGGCGGCATCGGGCTTGACGCTGCGAAGCAGGGCCAGCATGTCGGCCTCGATCCGTTGCAGGGCCTGCGGTGTGTGCCCCTCGAAACGCAGCACCAGTACAGGCGTGGTGTTGGAGGCGCGGATCAGGCCGAAGCCGTCGGGCCAGTCGACCCGCACGCCGTCGATCGTGGAGATTTCGGCGGGCGCGGGGAAACGGGCCGTGGCCACCAGGCGTTCGACCAGCGCATGCGGCTCTCCCTCGGCGCAACGCACATTGAGTTCGGGCGTGGAGAAGCTGGTGGGCAGGCCCTCGAGCACGGCGCCGGGATCGGCATGGCGCGAGAGGATTTCCAGGAGGCGCGCGGCCGCATAGGTGCCGTCGTCAAAGCCGTACCAGCGTTCCTTGAAGAAGATGTGACCGCTCATCTCGCCGCCCAGAGGCGAATCGACCTCCTTCATGCGGGCCTTGATCAGGGAGTGGCCGGTCTTGAACATCTGGGGCACGCCACCGGCCTCGCGGATGGCAGGGGCCAGTCGCTGCGAGCACTTCACGTCGAACACGATGGTGCCGCCCGGCACCCGGGACAGCACGTCGCGGGCGAACAGCATCATCTGGCGGTCGGGGTAGATGGTGTGGCCGTCACGCGTGACGATACCCAGCCGGTCGCCGTCGCCGTCGAAGGCCAGGCCCAGTTCGGCGTTGCCGGACTTCAGGGCCGCGATGAGGTCACGCAGGTTCTCGGGTTTGCTCGGGTCCGGGTGGTGGTTGGGGAAGTTGCCGTCGACCTGCGAGAAGAGTTCGGTCACCTCGCAGCCCAGAGCGCGCAGGATGGCCGGGGCCGAAGCGCCTGCGACGCCATTGCCGCAGTCCACGACCACCCGCATCGGGCGCGCCAGCTTCACGTCCGTGACGATGCGGTCGCGATACGGCTGCAGCACGTTGACCAGGCGCACGCGCCCGGGCGCGGCAGCCGGCGCAATACCCTGCTCCATCGCGCGGCGCAGGGACTGGATCTCCTCGCCGTGGATGGCGCGGCCCGCCAGCACCATCTTGAAGCCGTTGTAGTCGCGCGGGTTGTGGCTGCCGGTGACCTGGATGCCGCTGGTACAGAGGGTGCTGGCCGCGAAATACAGCATGGGCGTGGTGGCCATTCCGATGTCGATCACGTCGACACCTGCCTCTGTCAGTCCACGCACCAGGGCGGCGCCCAGGGCCGGGCCGCTGAGGCGCCCGTCGCGGCCCACCGCCACCTCGCGCTCGCCTGCGCGCAGGGCCGCAGCGCCGAAGGCCAGGCCCAGGGCATGGGCCACGTCCTCGTTCAGGGTGGACGGCACGATGCCGCGGATGTCGTAGGCCTTGAAGATGGAGGGGGACAGTGTCATGGGCAGGAATCCTGGGCAGACCGCGACATCCGGCGGCCAGCCGCATTGTGGCAGGGACAGCCCGGGCCCCAGGCGAGCGGAAACAGCCGGTCACCCGGTCAGCCGTACGTATCATGGCGGGATGCCACACGCGCCCGACCTGGTCACCGCTTCCCATGACAGCCCCCTGGGTCCCCTCCTGCTGGCGGCCAGCGGCCGCGGCCTGGCGGGTCTGTGGTTCGAGGGCCAGCGCCACTGGCCCCAGGCCAGCACGGGATGGCACGCGCAGCCCGGGCATCCGGTCCTGGACCTGGCCCGCCGGCAGCTGGACGCCTATTTCGCCGGCACCCTGCAGGCCTTCGACCTGCCGCTGGACATGACGGGCGGCACCGCGTTCCAGGGCCGGGTCTGGCAGGCGCTGCGGGCCATCCCCGCCGGCCTCACCGAAAGCTATGCCGCCCTCGCCTCCCGCATCGGCGTGCCGCGCGCGGCACGCGCCGTTGGCGCCGCAGTGGGACGCAACCCCCTGAGCATCGTGGTGCCCTGCCACCGCGTGCTGGGCGCGGCGGGCGCGCTCACCGGCTACGCCGGTGGCCTGGAGCGCAAGACCGCGCTGCTGCGGCTGGAGGGCGTGCTCGCGTGAGGGGACAGACCGGCCTCGGGGCCATGACGGAGCCTGCATGCCCCTGAGGGCCCAGATCGACTTCCTGCTGCTGACAGCGATCTGGGGCGCCTCCTTCCTGTTCATGCAACTGGCGATGCCGGACTTCGGCATGATGCCGACCGCCGCCCTGCGGGTGGCGATTGCCTGCCTCGTCCTGCTGCCCCTGGTGTGGCGCCGCGGCCTGCTCGGTGACCTGCGGCGGCACTGGCGCGCAACGCTTCTGGTGGGCGTATTCAACTCCGGCATCCCCTTCGCGCTGTACGCCTTCGCGCTGACCCACCTGAGCACCGGCCTCGCTTCCATCCTGAATGCCACGACGCCGATGTTCGGCGCGCTCGTCGCCTGGGCCTGGCTGAAGGACCGGCCCGGCGCCTCGCGCATCACGGGCCTGGTGATCGGGTTCGTCGGCGTGGCCTTGCTCGCGGGCCATGAGGCCGGCCTGCGGCCGGGCGCCGACGAAGGCCTGGCGCTGTGGGCCGCGCTGGCCTGCCTGGCGGCGTGCCTGTGCTACGGTATCGCGGCAAGCTTCACGCGCCGTCATCTCGCGGGCATTCCGTCGCTGGTGACGGCCGCAGGCAGCCAGATCGGCGCCACCGTGGCCCTGGCGCTGCCCGCCGTGTGGCAGTGGCCCGCGCACATGCCGGGCCTGCAGGCCTGGGCCGCGATGGCGGTCCTGGGTGTGGCCTGCAGCGGCCTGGCCTATGTGCTGTATTTCCGCCTCATCGAACAGGCCGGTCCGGCGCGCGCCCTGGCGGTGACCTTCCTGATCCCGGTGGCGGCCATGAGCTATGGCCTGATCTTCCTGGACGAGAAGCTCACGGCCTGGATGGTGATGTGCGGGGGGATCATCCTGCTTGGCACGGCCCTGTCCACCGGCCTGGTGTCCTGGCAGCGCCGCGAGGCGTCACCGCCTGCGCCCTGAAGTGCACGCACTGGCCTGAAGGAGCCATGCCGAGACGGCGTTATCCGACGCCCGAGCTCGAGCGCGAATTCCAGAATCCGCCCTGACGCCACTGCCAGGGATGGATGCCATGAAGGTTCGACTCGCTGCCACGCTGTTGTGCCTGTGCGGCCCGGTACTGGCCGAACCTGCGCATTCGGCAGAGGTCCCCAGCGGATCCGCGCTGGCGCTGGCGGGCCTCACCCTCATGGCCGGCATCGCCCTGCGGCGCCTGGGCCGCCAGCGTGACCACCTGACATGAGCGCCGCGCAAGCCACCGGGCCTACGCTGGGCGCGCGCACCGAGCGCGCCGTCAAGTGGAGCGCCTTCACGACCGCCGCACGCTTCGTGCTGCAACTGGGGGCCCAGGTCGCCCTGGCGCGCCTGCTCGGGCCGGGCAACTACGGCATCTACGGCATCGGCATCGCGGTGCTCACCTTCGCCACCTTCCTGGCAGGCACCGGGTTCAGCTACAGCCTGCTGCTGCAGACCCAGGTGGATTCGGCGGACATGCGCTTTGCCTTTACCTGGCAGTTGCTGGCGGGCATCACCTGTGCGCTGGTGATGGTGGCGCTTGCCCCCGCGCTGGCCCATGTGTTTCACGAACCCGGCGTGGCTTCCACGCTCCGGTGGCTGGCGCTGGCCTGCGTGCTTACCGCGGCCAGCGGCACCTCGCTGTGCCTGCTGCAGCGGGAACTGGATTTCCGCGCGCTGGGCCTGATCCAGCTGGCCAGCTACGCGCTGGGCTACCTGGCGGTCGGCCTGCCGCTGGCACACGCCGGCTGGGGCGCGGACGCCCTGGCCATCGCCTGCGTGGTCCAGGCGGGCGCAGGACTGGCCGGCTGCTGGTGGCGGCGGCCGCACCCGGTGCGGCCCCTGCTTCGCCAGCCTGCCACCAGCCAGGCGCTGGGCACGGGACGCACCGTCTTCATCACGAACCTGGTGAACTGGCTCCTGACCAACCTGGACCGACTGATCATCGGCCGCCTGCTGCAGGCACATGCCGTCGGCCTGTACACGCTGGCCTGGAACCTCGCGCAGATCCCGGTGACCCTGCTGGTGGGTGCGGTGCAGCCTGCGTTCCTGGCCGCCGGCGCGAAGCTCGCACAGGAACCGCAGCGCCTGCGCCAGGCCTGGCGACAGGTGCTCGCAGGCGTGCTGGTGCTGTTGATGCCGGTGGCCGTGTCGCTGGCGCTGGTGGCGCAGGACCTGGTGGCCTTGCTGTACGGGCCGGCGTGGCGCGACGCGGGCTGGGTGCTTGCGCTGATGTTCCTGTGCCTGCCCGCCTGGGCCAGCTGGGGACTGTCCACGCCCGTGCTGTGGCACACCGGACGCAAGCACCTGGAAGCGCGGCTGCAATGGCCCCTGCTGCTGATCGCTGTTCCTGCCTGGTGGCTGCTCTCGCCCTACGGCCTGGCGGCCGCCGCTGGCGTGTCGGTGGCAGCGATCCATGCGCGCTCGTGGGTGGTGATCTCGGCGGGGCTGCACGCGCTGGATCTGCGGGCCGCCGGCCTGCTGCCGCTGCTCGCGCGTGGCGCCCTGCTCTCCCTGGCCTGCGGCGGCGCCGTGCTCACGGCCCAATGCGGCGCGGGCCTTCTGGCCCTGGCGCCGGCTGCACAGGCCGCGGCCTCGCTGGCCGCGGGCAGCGCCGCGGCCCTGGCCGCAGGCCTGCTGGTGGCGTGGACGCTGCCCGGTCTCCTGGGCTGCGAAGCCCGCCAGATGCTCGTGCGCCTGCTGCCTTTCATGCACCGTGTGGATGCAGGCCGCGGCGCCGCGACGGCAGGCTAGCCATGGCACGGCCGCTCGCCACCGGCATGCTGCATTGGGCCTTCCCCGCGATGCTGCTCGTGGGCGCGGTCGACGTGGCCACCAGCGGCCGCGACCTCACCCAGAGCTTTTCCGACCTGCAGGCGCTGGCCGAGCCCGTGCGGCTGCCGGCGGTGGCGTGGCTGCAGCGCGCGGTGTCGGTCCTGCTGCTGGTCGCCGCGCTGGAACAGATCGTCAACCACATCGCGCTCACCCGGCGCACGCCCTCCTGGCCGCTGCTGGCTGCCTTCCTCGTGTTCTGGGCAGGCACGTCCGGATCGCCCGCCGTGTTCGGGGCGCATCCGTCCATCAGCCATGAACTGCTGTACGCGCTGGCCATGGGCACAGCCTGCTGCCTGGCCTGGCCCGACGAGCGTGACCGCATCCTGCGCGCGGCGCGCGACACCCTGATGGTGTTGATGCTCGCGGGCCTGGCCGCGATGGCGTGGCGCCCCACGCTGGTGATGGACCCGAGTTACCGCGAGGGCCTGTTGCAGGGCCTGCCCCGCTTCGCAGGTCTCACCTCGCACCCGGTGACCCAGGGGGCGCTGGCGCAGATCGCGCCCCTGCTGCTGTGGGCCTGTCCGTACACACGCCGCTGGATGAACCGCGCTGCCTGGGTCCTGGCGCTGGGGGTGCTCCTGATCGCGCAGTCCAAGGCGGCCTGGATCGCGTGCGTGGTCTGCCTGGGCGCGATGGCGGCCGTGCGGCACGGCGGCGGCTTCTGGCGGCGCGTGGGCGACCCGCGCCACGGCGCGTTCGGCCTGCTGGCGCTGGGCACCCTGGCGCTCTCGGTCCTGGCACTGGCGGCTGCCCTGGTCATGGGCGATGCGGGCGGACGGATCGCGGACTTCCTGGAAAGCCCGCAGGGCGCGCGCCTGGCGACGATGACCGGGCGTGACCGGATCTGGGCGATCGCCGAGGAGGAATGGCAGGCCCACCCCGCCTTCGGCTACGGCCTGCCCCTGTGGGACGCGTGGTACCGCGCCCAGATCAACATGCCCAATGCGACCCACGCCCATAACCAGTTCATGGACAACGCGGCGCGCGCGGGCAGCGTCGGCGCCGCGGCCCTGGTGCTGTACGTGGGGGTGCTGCTGGCGATGTCCCTGCGCCATGCCCGGGCCACGGCAGGCCTGTCCCTCGGCCTGTTCCTGTCGCTGGCCCTGCGGGCCATCAGCGAGGTGCCGCTGTCGCTGCAGGGGTACGGGACCGAACTGTTCATCCACCTGCTCCTGCTGGTGACGCTGGCTGCCGCGGCGGCCAGCCAGCCTGTGCGCGCTCGCCCGGCAGGAGCGCTTCGCCACGGAGTCGTGCCATGACCCTGAAGTTCTCGGTGGTCATCCCGCTTTACAACAAGGCCCGCTTCATCGCCGGGACAGTGACCTCGGCGCTGAGCCAGACCCTGCCGCCGCTGGAAGTGATCGTGGTGGACGACGGCTCCAGTGACGACAGCCTGCGGGCCCTGGGCGGCATCCATGACGAGCGGCTGCGGCTGGTGCGCCAGTCCAATGCGGGCGTGTCGGCCGCGCGCAACCGGGGGATCGAGCTGGCACGCGGCGACTGGGTCGCCCTGCTCGACGCCGACGACGCCTACCACCCGCAATTCCTGGCGGCGCTCTCGCGGGCACATGACCTGTGCCCGGAAGCCGACATGCTGGGAACGCGTTTCCGCATGGTCCAGGAGCCCACGGGCCGGCCGATTCCTTCTTGGCCGGTGCCTTCGGGCTTCTGCGAGGTGGAGCTGATCGAGGACCTGCGCCTGCGCTGGATGAAGAACGCGCCGCTATGCAGCAGCAGCGTGGCGGTGCGCACCTCACGCCTGATGGCCATGCAGCCGCGGTTCGTCGAAGGCGAATCCTGGGGGGAGGACCTGGACATGTGGTTTCGCATCGCCGACCAGACGCCAGTGGCCCTGGTCAACGCACCCTACGCCTCGGTGCGCGGGGACGTGCCGGGCAGCCTCACGTCGGCCTACCGCCAGCGTGTCGCGCCTTTCCTGGCCCGCATGCAGGCGCAGGCGCTCGATGGCACGCTGCCCGCCCGCCACCGCGCCTCGGCCTTGTGGTTCGTGGCGCAGCAGCAGGTGACGCTGGCCCGCGAGGCGCTCGCGGCAGGCGACCGCGTGCAGGCGCTGGCCTGGCTGCTGCAGGCACGCCACGGCGCGTCCAGCCGGCGCTGGCAGCTCACACTGGCGATGGCGCTGTTCATGCCGGTGCGCCTGGCGGACCGATGGCAACGCTGGCGGCTTCGCAGCGCCGAGGCCTATTCGCAGGAAGCGCTGCGATGAGGTCGCCCGACGACACGCTCGCAGGCGCCAGCGCGCAGCAGCCCTCGGCGCCGGGCGCCTGCACGGTCTCCGTCATCATCAAGGCGCTCAACGAGGAAGCACGCATCGCCCAGGCCATCGAGAGCGCGCTGCATGCCGTGTCCGGCCTGGCGGGCGAGGTGGTGCTGGCCGACTCGCTTTCCAGCGACCGGACCGTCGACATCGCCAGCGCCTACCCGATCCGGATCGTGCAGCTGCTGGACCCGGACGAACGCAGCTGCGGCGTCGGACCCCAGCTGGGGTTTCAGCACGCCAAGGGCGATTACCTGTACGTGATGGACGGCGACATGCTGCTGCAGCCCGGTTTCGTGCAGCAGGCCCTGTCCTTCCTCGCCCAGCACCCGGAGGTGGCGGGCGCGGGCGGCGCGCTGGCTGAAAGGAACCACGCCAACCTCGAGTACCGGGAACGCAGCGAACGCATGGCGCAGACCGAGACACACCGCGTGCCGGGTCCGGTCGACAGGCTCGATGGCGGCGCCCTGTACCGGCGGCGCGCCATCGCGGAGGTCGGCTACCTCTCGGACCGCAACCTGCATAGCTACGAGGAGTTCGACCTGGCCGCGCGCCTGCGCGCGCGTGGCTGGAAGCTGTGGCGGCTGCCGGTCGATGCGGTGAGCCACCACGGCCACACCACCCACGCGCTGCGCCTGATGTGGCGGCGATGGCAGACGCGCTATGCCTGCGGGACGGGTGAACTGCTGCGGGCGGCCATCGGTCGGCCCTGGTGGCGGCTGGTGATCCGCGACCTGCGGGAGCTTCGGCTGTATGCAGCCGTCCTGGCCTGGTGGGGCGCCCTGGCTGCGGCCAGCCTCCTGCCCCTGCACATGCAGGAACGCGTGGTGTTGATCGCGCTGCTCGTCCTGCTTCCGCTGGCGGCCATGACCGTTCGTAAAGGCTCGGGGCTGCGGGCGGCCTATGCCGTCCTGTCCTGGAACGTGCAGGCGGCAGGCCTGGTGCGCGGCCTGCTGCGGCGGCGCCGCCCCCCCGGGCAGCCGATCGCCAGCCGCATCCTGCGCGAGCCCCAGGACGCCCCCTCGCCCCCGGCAGGCACGAACCTGTCCGCGAACGCGCAGGCCCGGCCCGGACCGCCCTCGGCCCAACCCACTTGAACCGGAAGCTGCCATGACCGATACCACGCCGCGCACGGCGGGCCCGCGCCCCTACATCTACATCGCCTGCCCCTGGACCCCGGTGGGAGGCGGCATGTTCAAGGTGGCGGACTACCTGATCCAGTCGCAATCGGCCGTCACGGACGATGCGCAGGCTGCAGGCGCACCCTCTGGCGCCGAGTTGCGCCCCCTGGACACGCGCGGCGCACGCGGCGCGGCCTGGTCCCTGGCCGTGCTGGCCCTGGCCATGGCGAGGCTCGCGCTGGGACGCTGCAGCGGCCGGCTGGCCGGGGTGCATGTGAACATGGCCGAACGTCTGAGCCTCGTGCGCAAATGCGGGGTCATCGTCACCTGCCACGTACTGGGAATTCCCGTGGTCCTGCACCTTCACGCCGCGCAGTTGCATCGCACCTGGCCGGCCATGCCGGCGCTGGCGCGCGCTGTGGTGCGCCGGGTCTTCGCCCTGCCCGCCTGCTGCATCGTGCTGGGGCGTGAATCGGCGCAATTCGTCCGGCGCGACCTGCAGGTGCCGTCGGAGCGCATCGAGGTGGTGATCAACGGCGTGCCTGAACCGGCGCGCCTGGCGACCGGATCCCCGCAGTCGGCACCCCCCCGGCTCCTCTTCGCAGGCAACCTCTCGGCACGCAAGGGTGTGCCCGAACTCCTGCGCGCGCTGGCCCTGGCGCCTCTGGCCACGGTGCCATTGCAGCTGACCCTGGCCGGTGGCGGCGACGTGAGCGGCTACCAGGCCCTCGCGCAGGCCCTGGGCCTGGGTCAGCGGGTGCGCTTCGAAGGGTGGGCCCAACAGGCGCAGGTGGCCCGGCTGATGGCCGAGTCCGACATGCTGGTGCTGCCCTCGCATGACGAGGGCCTGCCCCTGGTGATCCTCGAGGCGCTCGCCTGCGGCCTGCCCGTGGTGTGCACGCCGGTGGGCGAGATCCCGCACGTGCTGACCGACGGCATGCACGCCTGCTTCGTGTCGCCGGGCGATGTGAAGGGTCTGGCACGCACACTGGCCGACCTGCTCGCGGATCCGGCCCGGCGTGCGGCGCTGGCCCGGCACGGGCGGGCCCTGTACCGGCAGTCGTTCTCCCTGCACCGGTTCTTCGACCAGATCGCCGTGATCCACCTGCGCCACTTCGGCGTCGCCGCCCGCCGCGCACCGGCGGGCGAGACGGCGCGTCTTGCCGCGAACCACTGGGAGGCCGCCGCATGATCGGCGAAGCCGGCGACGTGCCGCGCGACACCGAGCTGCATGCCGAGGTCTGCGTGGTGGGGGGCGGTCCTGCGGGTATCGCGCTGGCGCTGGCGCTGGGGGAGCGCGGACTGTCCGTGGTGCTGCTCGAAGCGGGACGCACGAGCCGCGACGCCCCCGCGCAGGCCCTGTACGAGGGCGAACTCGCCAATGCGCAGCACAGCCCGCCGCACCGCTACCGCCTGCGCGGACTGGGCGGCTCCAGCGTGCTGTGGGGTGGACGCTGCATGCCGATGGACCCGATCGATTTCGAGAAGCGGCCCTGGGTGCCGCACAGCGGATGGCCCATCGCCTTCGAGGACCTCCAGCCCTATTACGCGCAGGCCAATGCGCTGGCCGAAGCGGGACGCTACGCCTACGACGCGCAGGAGGCCCTGCCACATGCGCCGCCGCTGATGGATGGCTGGCACAGCAGGATCGTGAGCTGCCAGGGACTGGAGCGCTTTTCCTGCCCGACGCACTTTGGCCGGCGCTATGCGCGCCAGCTGCGCCTGTCGCCCGCGATCCGGGTGTTGCGCGGGGCCGTCTGCACTGCGGTGCGGCTCACGCGCGCCACCCAGCCTCCCGGTTGGCATGCGGTACGCGTCCTGGAGGTCTCGACCCTGCAAGGCCACCGTTTCCGCGTTCGGGCACGGGCCGTCGTGCTGGCGGCGGGCGGCGTGGAGACGGCCCGCCTGCTCCTGTGCTCGGATGACGTGATGCCGGCGGGCGTCGGCAACCGGCACGGCGTGGTCGGCCGCTATTACATGTGCCACCTGGCGGGCAACCTGGGCACGCTCACGCTCAAGGGCCCGCCTGCACGTGTCCGCCATGGCTACGAGGTCTCGCCCGACGGGATCTACTGCCGGCGGCGCCTGGCGATTGGCGCGAGCACTCAGCGCAGCGAACAGCTTCTCAATGCGGTGGCCCGGCTGCACTTCGCGCGCATCGCGGACCCGGCACATCGCAACGGGGTGCTCTCCGGCCTCTTCCTGGCACGTCGATTCATCAGCTACGAGTACGGACGGCGTCTGCATGACGGCCGTCCGCTGTCGGCGCGGCTGCTGGCGCGGCATGCATGGAATGTGGTGCGCGACGCGCCGGATACCGCGGCCTTCCTGGCGCACTGGCTGGCTCGGCGCACGCTGGCCACCCGCAAGTTCCCCTCGGTGATCCTGGCCAACCGGACCAACCGCTTCAGCCTGGAGGTGCAGGCCGAGCAGCAGCCCCACCCCGCCAGCCGCATCCTGCTGGCCGATGGCGTGGACGCCCTGGGCCTGCGCCGCGTGCGGATCGACTGGCGCTACCAGCCGTCGGACATCGACTCCGTGCGGCGCACGCTGGACCTGATGGCCGCGGAATTCGCGCGCAGCGGCGTGGGGCAGCTGCAGGTCGACCCCGAGACGCTGGAAGAAGACCTGCTGCGGTATGGCGCCTATGGCGGGCACCATATCGGGACCGCGCGCATGGGCCTGGACCCGCGCAGCAGCGTGGTCGATGCCGATGCGCGGGTCCATGATGTCGCCAATCTGTACATCGCTGGCAGCGCGGTGTTTCCCACGAGCGGCCAGGCCAATCCGACGCTGACCCTGCTGGCCCTGTCGCTGCGGCTGGCCGATCACATCGCCGGGCGGCTGCGATCGCGTGTCACGGATCCGCGCGATACCTGGACGGAGGTGCCCGCATGAAAGTCCTGGTCCTGGGCGGCACGGGCCATCTGGGCACGCACCTGATCACGCAGCTGCAGGCACACGGCGGATTCCAGGCCGTCGGCGCCTCCCGGCACGCCGGTCCTGGGGCCTTGCGCCTGGACACCTGCAACGAGGCGGCCCTGACGCAGGTCCTGCGCGAGGTCGATGCCGTGGTCCATGCCGTGGCGGGCAGTGCCGCAGCGATCGCGCAGGGCGCGCGCGTGCTGGCCCGCGCCGCGCAGGTAGCCGGGGTGACGTCGGTGGTGTACGTCAGCAGCATGGCGGTGTATGGCGACCGGCAAGGCCCGGTGGATGAAGCCACGCCGCCGGGGCACCCCATCGGCTGGTATGCAAAGGCCAAGCAGGCTGGCGAAGCGGCGATGGCGGATCTGGCGCGCACGGCCGGACCTGGCGGGCGGCATGTGCAGGTGACCGTGCTGCGGCCCGGATGCATCTGGGGCCCGGGCAGCGCGCTGTGGGTGGATCGCATCGCGCGCTGGCTGGCCCAGGCACGCGTGGGCGACCTGGGCGCAGCGGGCGACGGATGGACGCATGGTGTGCACGTGGACGATGTGTGCCTGGCCATCCTGCGGGCCCTGCAACGCCCTCCCGTGCCTGGCACCCTGCGGACCCTGAACCTGGCCTCACCGGACAGTCCGCGATGGAACACCTGGTTCACGGACCTGGCGCTGGCCCTGGGGCACACCCCGCTGCGGCGCATCCACCCCCTGCAACTGCGCGCCGACGCCTGGGTGCTGGGGCCGGCCCTGCATGGGACGCGCCACCTGCTGGCCCGCCTGCACGCGGTGCAGTCAGCGCGGGCGCTGCCCGAGGCGATCTCGCCCGGGCTGCTGCGCCTGTGGCAAAGCACCCTGCGGATGGACGCGTCGGCGGCGCAGGACGCACTGGACCTGGAATGGACACCCTACCCCGTGGCACTGCGCCAGTGCGTGGCTTCGCTCACGGCGAATGCCGGGGCGGCAACTGGCGCATGCTGCGAGCCGCCATCTGCAGCGCGCGTGCGATGAACAGGGGATTGCCAAGCACATAGCGCCGGAACAGGCGGCGCGGCTCATACGCCAGCCGCCAGGCCCACTCCAGGCCCAGGCGCCGCAGCAGGCGCGGCGCGCGTGCCGTGCGCCCGCCGAGAAAATCGAGGATGGCACCGCCGCAGACGATGAGGCAGGGCCGCGACAGGTTCGCGCGCAGGACCTGGGCCACCTCCTCCTGCCGCGGCATGCCCATGCCCAGCACGATGAGCGAGGGCTCATGCGCCTGCGCCATGTGCACGTAGTCCTGGACCGGCAGGAAACCATGGGCGGTGATGCACTTCGCCTTGGGCGCCAGATCGCGGGTGACGGCCTGCGCTGCGCGTGCAAGCCAGGGCTGCTGCGTTCCGAACAGGGCGATCCGCTCGCCATCATGCCGGCGCAGCAGGCGCGGAATCAGGTCGGTGCCATTGAGGTTCAAACCGGGCCGCTGATTGAGCAGCACCATGAGCAGCGCCATCCCGATGCCGTCACGCAGCACCACGTCGGCCGATGCGAGCGCCTCATGGAAACGCGAATCCTCGGCTGCCGAGTTCATGGCATGGGCGTTGATGAAGGCGAGCACGCAGGGACCGTCGGCGCAGGCCAGCCAGTCCAGCAATTGCGCTTGGCCGCGCGGTCCGTGCACGCGCTCGACCCGGCGTACCAGCGCCTGCCAGCGCGCCGGCCAGCCGGGCACGTTCACCGCCGTCCCGTGCAATTGAGGACCGCACCGACCAGGGTCACGCCGAATTCACGCAGGCCCGTCGCGACCGCGTTCAACCCGGGCACCGAACTGCCGTCGCGCGAGGCGATGACCAGCGCGGCGCCCGCCCGCGATGCAATCGTGGCGGCATCGGCGCTCCCGCAGAAGGCCGGCGTGTCCACCAGGATCACCTCGTAGTTCGAACGCAGGGCAGAGAGCAAGCGCGGAAAGCCGTTGCGCGCCAGCAGCTCCTGCGGATTGGGCGGCAAGGCCCCTGCGGGCAGCAGGGACAGGCCCGGCAAGGCGGCGACGTCAGCGATGACCTCCAGCCCCACGCGTCCGGCCAGCACGCCCGACAGCCCCATGCGTCCGGCCACGCCAAAGAGGCGGTTCTGGCGCGGGTGGCGCAGGTCGGCATCGATCACGAGGGTCCGTTTTCCCAGCTGCGACAGCAGCGCCGCGAGGTTGGCCGTGATGTAGCTTCGGCCTTCGGCGCGTCCGGGACTGACCACCGCCAGGGCCGCATGGCGCGCGTCGTTCTCGAACCACCGCAGCATCAGCTGGCTGCGCAGCGAGCGCAGATGTTCGACGGCCGGACTCTCGGGCTCCCAGGCCGCCACCAGTTCACTGGCGAGCGGGCAATCGCGCGGCAAGGTGACGTGACCGAACTGGAGGGCCAGCGCGAAGCGGATGTCCTGCGGATTGAGCAGTCCCAGGTCGATGCCCGCCTCGCCAAAGAGCTGACCGGTGACGCCCTGGCGGGCATGGATCCGGTCAGCATCCTGCGCGGAGAGCCGTCCGAGTTCGACCAGCAGGGCGCCCAAGGGCTGGCTGGCCTGCCGGGGCAGCGCGAGGGACGTCTCGCCTTCGAAGGCCGGGGTCAAGGCAGGACGGTTCATGCGCCCGCTCCGTTCGAGTAGCCCAGGCTGCGGCGCGGGCCGGACAGGGCCGACAGGCCGGTGTAGCCGGAGGGCACGCTGGCCAGCACCGGCAGGTCCAGGCCCAGGATGATGTCGTCGGCCGACCGCACGCGCCGGTCGGACAGCTCCAGCATCAGGGCGCCCGCGACCGCCAGCAGCGCCCCCGCGAGGAGGGACACCACCAGGACCTGGGCCAGGCCAGGGCCAGCGGGCTCGAGCGGCTCGGTGGCGGGTGCCAGCTGCGTCAGGTAGGTCTGATTGGCCAGGCTCTCCAGGCGGGTCTTGCTGGCGCTGGCGCTGACGGTTTCGAACGTGCGCTGCGCTGCATCGACGTCCCGCTGCAGGAGGGCCAGCTGGCCCCGCTGCTTGTTCAGGGCCAGGACCTGGGCCCGCTGCTCCTGGAGGGCGGCATTGAGCTCGCGCTCCCGTGCGCGCCCGCTGCGGTAGGAGGTTTCAATCCCGCCGTTGATGCGGCGGGTCTCGGCGGCCAGCCGGCCTTGCAGGGCATCGCGCTCGGCCTGCAGCCGCAGCATCTGCGGATGGCGCGGGCCGAGGGTGGCCGCGCTGTCCTGCAGGCGGGCTTCGGCCCGTGCCAGGTCGGCCTTGAGCGCATTGACCAGGGGGCTTTGC
>JACCDW010645994.1_pt1 | contig 31155 bp, 29 predicted proteins | sample 7449781 | NCBI WGS metagenome assembly JACCDW01 (sample SAMN15323449, study PRJNA562643) | freshwater metagenome | isolation source: river surface water | place: USA:Blue River Watershed | collected 2017-08-18
ACAACAAAAAGAAACCGTTTGATGATGTTCGTGTGCGCCGCGCGCTATCGCATGCCATCGACAAAAAAGCATTCATTGATGGCGTGTTTGAAGGTTTGGCCAAACCCATTGGCAGCCACATGGCGCCGACCGATGCTGGCTACGTTGACCTCACAGGCCAATATGCCTTCGATCCCGAAAAAGCCAAGACCTTGCTCAAAGAAGCTGGCGTTCAAACACCCTTGAACGTCACACTCACCTTGCCACCGCCGCCCTACGCTCGCAAGGGTGGCGAGATTTTGGCAGCCCAATTGGCCAAGGTTGGCATTGTGGCCAAAATTGAAAATGTGGAATGGGCGCAGTGGTTGGGTGGGACCTTCAAAGGCAACTTTGATTTGACAGTCATCAACCACGTCGAGCCCTTGGACTTTATGAACTATGCCAACCCTCAATATTATTGGGGCTACGACAGCAAAGCCTTTCGTGATTTGGCCACCAAATACGCCGCAAGCACGGGTGCCAAAGAGCGAAACAAATTGTTTGGCGACATGCAGCGCATGATTGCCAGCGATGCGGTCAATGTCTTTTTGTTCAACCCCACCAACACGGCGGTTTACAAAAAGGGCCTGAAGGGCTTGTGGGCCAGCTCACCTGTCTTTGCCAACGACATGGCATCGGTCAGTTGGAATTAATCAACTTGCGCCCTTCACACGGGGCAAGTTGAGTTTCGAATAATCAAATCTGTTTTGACCACTTCAGAGTCTGCGTGTTTGTCTGACAAAACACGCATCAAATTCTGAACCAATGCTTGGCCAGCCAAGTCCATCGGCTGACGAACAGTGGTGAGCGGCGGGTAGGTGTGTTCTGCCATGCCAATGTCGTCATAGCCCACCACACTCACATCTTGTGGAATTCGCAATCCATGTTGCGTGATGGCACCCATGGCGGTGATGGCCAACAAGTCGCTGGCCGCAAACAGTGAATCGAATTGAATTTTCTTTTTTAAAAACTCATTGATGTCAACACGGGCCTCGGCCACTGTAAAAGGCGATGGAATGTACAGCGCCGGATCGTGCGTCAATTTGAGCATTTGGTGTGCGTGCAAAAAGCCTGCGTAACGCTGTTTTGTTTCAGTGGCCTCTTTGTCACCCATAAACACAATTCGACGGCGACCCAAACTGAGCAAATGGTGAGTCGCCAAATAGCCGCCATTGAAGTTGTCACTTCCGACCGTGCAATACAACTGCCTAGGTAACTGACCGCCCCAAACCACAAAGGGAATTTGCTTGCGGGCCAAGTCATTTAATTTTTCGTGCTGGTCCCACTGCCCCACCACAATCAGCCCACCTACCCTGCCAGACTCATACAGCTGGGCTAAGTCCTCAATGTGGCTGGCGGCAATTCGCGAAAACAACAAGTCGAAATTTTGCTTCGTCAGTTGGTCTGCCAAATGACCCAACATGGCCATGAAGAAGGGGTCTGTCACATCTTGACGAATTTCGTCTTGATAGGGAATGACCACGCCAATGGTTCTGTTTTCACCAGACCTGAGATTTTTGGCACTCAGGTTGATGGTGTAACTGAGCGATCGGGCCAGATCTGCAATTCGTTGGCGGGTTTCCTCGTTGATTAAAGGACTGCCATTCAAAGCCCTAGAAACAGTTGACGTGGACACCCCGGCCATCCTGGCAATGTCGACCATCTGAATTTTTTTTGATTCTGAGTCCGATTTGGCCATGTGGGTCCGATGAAAGATGAAAGGTGTGTTGCAAATTGTAGAAATGAATGCAATCGTTTGAATTCTATAAAAACCATTCGAACGCCATGGATGTTTTAGCAACAATCTAGGGAAATTACTTAGAAAATTAAATTTTTATGAAAAATCAAGGACTTATCGCCCCTGATCTACCCGGTTGGTGCATGCGCTCGCACCAAGTTGGCTTTTGACCATTGCAAACGATTGCAATTTTTAAGAGAATTGATTCATTCGAGGAGCCAAAGAAGTTTCACTTCCCGAATGTTATTGAAAAAATTCAATAATTTCATAGACTTAAATTAATTAATCACTTTCTTGGAGACTCAAAATGTCCAAACGAAATATTGCAATCGTTCCCAATGCAGTTGCATTGGCCTGCGCTCTGACTGTTTGCCAAATGGGCACGGCATGGGCACAAGCTGCCGCCTCAAATGACACCCTGAAATTGGACGAAGTGGTCGTCACAGGTACAGCTTCTGGCGCCAGCAAAATGAAGCAATCCAACTCCATCTCTACTGTGGGCGTGGATCAAATTTTGCAATCTCAGCCCACCAACTCTGCTGACATTTTGCGCAGCATTCCAGGTGTTCGTTCTGAGTCCAGCGGTGGCGGCGGCAATGCCAACGTGACCGTTCGCGGTTTGCCTATTTCTGCGGGTGGTGCACGTTATGTGCAGTTCCAAGAAGACGGCTTGCCCGTGATGTTGTTTGGTGATGTTGCATTTGCAACACCCGACATGTTCTTGCGTGCCGACGGCAGCTTGGAGCGTTTGGAAGTGGTCCGTGGTGGCTCAGCTTCAACCTTGGGCACCAACGCACCTGGCGGCATCATCAACTTCATCTCTAAAACAGGTGACGAGCCAGGCGGTTCTGTGGGCATCTCCACAGGTCTGGGCTACGACGAAAAGCGCTTCGACTTTGACTACGCTGGCAAACTGAGCGACAAAACTCGCTTCTTCGTTGGCGGCTACACCACTTCAGGCCAAGGTCCTCGCAATGCGCCAGCCAACGGCATTCAAGGTCATCAAATCAAAGCCAACATCACACAAGAGTTGGACAATGGCTTCGTTCGTTTGAACTTCAAATCTTTGGATGACAAGTCACCTTTGTTCATGCCAGCGCCCGTCAGCATCAAGAACGGCGTCATCAGCGAACTGCCAGGCATCGATCCACGCAAAGCAACTTTCTACTCGCCTTACTGGGTTGCAGACGCCACATTGACCAAGAACAACACCATGGTCAATTCTGATGTCAACGATGGTTTGCGCGTCAAGAACAACGCCATTGGTTTTGAAACAGAATTGAAATTGGCCAACGGATGGAAATTGAGCGAGAAGTTCCGCATTGCTGAGAACAGCGGTCGCTTCATCAGCATTTTCCCAGCAGATGATGTTGCCAATGCAGCCGCTGGCACCAAGTATGCAACGGGCCCCAAGAAAGGTCAGAACTACACAGGCAAGGCTTTCACAGCCACCGTGTTCAACACTTCCATGGACGACATGGGCGCCACGACCAACGATGTGAAATTGAGCAAAACATTTGCACAAGCAGATGGCTCCAAAATCACAACAACAGCTGGTTTGTTTGTGAACGTGCAAAAAGTTGGTTTGACATGGAACTTCAATCAGTACTTGATGGAAGCCACTGACTACAACCCCGCTTTGTTGGCCAATGCCTCTACCAACGCTTATGGCGCATCTGCACTGGGCACCAATGTGTGGGGCGGTTGCTGCACACGCGCCATCGATGCAACTTATCGCACCACATCGCCCTACGCTGTATTGGGTTGGGAAAAAGGCGCTTGGACATTTGACGGCAGCATCCGCGCTGACCAACAAGTGGCCACAGGTTCTTACAACCAAGCTTCCAACAACGCTTTCAAGCCTGAAAACGCACAAGCCATCAACTACACCAAGAACTTCAATTCTTACTCATTCGGTGGTAACTACCAGTTGGACAAAGACACCGCCTTGTTTGCTCGCACCAGCAAAGGTGCTGCCTTCAACGCAGACCGTATCATGTTCAACCCAGGCAAAACACCGCTGGATGGCTCTGGTGTCGTCCCCATCAACGAAGTGGTTCAGCTGGAAGGTGGCGTGAAAATGCGCAGTGGCAACTTGAGCACATTCGTGACCTTGTTCAATGCCAAGACAGACGAAAGCAACTACGACGCCACCACTCAAAAGAGCACGTCTAACAAGTACGATGCCACTGGTGTTGAAGTTGAAGCTGGCTACAAGATGGGTGCCTTCCGCATCAATGGCGGCGTCACAGTCACCAACGCCAAAATCGTGAGCAGCGGTTTGACACCTAACCGTCAAGCCAAAGTGGTCTACCAGTTGAGCCCTTCCTATGTGTTGGGTGATGCAACCATCGGCGCAGCCATTGTGGGCACATCCAGCTCCAAAGATGCACAAGGCACACCGATTGAAGTCACATTGCCTGCTTACACTGTCATCAATGCATTTGCCAACTTCAACTTAGGCAAAAACGCAGTGGCAACATTGGGCATTAACAACCTGACCAACACATTGGGCTACACAGAAAGCAACGACGGCCGCATGGCTGCACGTTCTATCAACGGCCGCTCAGTGAAAGCTGGTTTGAAGTACAACTTCTAAGTGGAAGCCAAGGCTGCCGACTTCGGTCGGCAGCCTTTTTTTTGTCTTGTTATGACCATCCTCGAATCTCCCGCTCTGCCTTCACACTCTGAAGAAAACGTGTCTGACTGGCGCAGTCAATTAACAACTGCACCGCAGAATCGCGCGCATGTTTTACGCGAGAGAATTCGTAAACAAGAATCTGTATTGACAGATCGATTGGTCAAAGTTTATGGTCAAAATTCTCGTGTCCAGGCACTGGTGCAAGACCTGATTCAGGCTGCAGTGCAAGCATCGCTGGCGCGTTCTGAAGATTTATGGCAGCTTGATTTACATCGTCAAGCGCATCCAGATTGGCATCAACAAGGTGCGGTGGGTTACACCGCTTATGTCGATCAATTTGCCGGCAATTTGCAAGGCATCACACAAAAAATTGAATACCTCCAATCACTTGGCGTCACTTACCTGCATTTGTTGCCCTTCTTTAAAGCGGCTGATGGCCCCAATGATGGTGGCTTTGCAGTGGCCCACTTTGAAGAAGTCGCGCCAAACTTGGGGACACAAGCTGACTTGCTTCACCTCACACAAGAACTTAGGAAAGCGGGCATCAGTTTGTGCAGCGATTTTGTTTTGAACCATGTTGCCCAAGATCATGAATGGGCACTCAAAGCCAAGTCGGGCGATACAAGGTATCAAAATTATTTTTGCTTGGCAAAGACCACCGAGGAAGTCGTTGCTTGGGAAAAAACACTGCCCCAAATTTTTCCGGATACTGCGCCTGGCAACTTCACATTCCAAGCTGAACTGAATGCCTGGGTGTGGACCACTTTTTATCCTTATCAGTGGGATTTAAATTACGCCAACCCCCAGGTATTCTTGGAGGTGGTTTCAGCCATGATGCGTGTTGCCAACATGGGGGTTGAAGCCTTTCGCTTGGACTCCACAGGCTTTCTGTGGAAGCGCTTGGGCACCAACAGCCAAAATCAACCCGAAGTGCATTGCTTGCTGCAAGCGTTGCGCGCATTGATGGAAATTGCCTGCCCTGGTGTGTTGCTCAAAGCAGAAGCCATCATGCCCACGCAGCAACTGCCGCCCTATTTTGGTTTGGGAGAAAGCTCGGGACCAGAATGTCACCTGGCCTATCACTCCAGCTTGATGGCTGCCAGTTGGGTGGCGTTGGCTGAGCAAGACGCAAGCCTCCTGCGCTCGGTCATGGCGCAGACACCCAAAGTGCCTGAGGGTTGCTCTTGGTTAAGTTATGTTCGTTGTCATGACGACATTGGATGGAATGTCCTAAAACCAGACCTTGAAGCTTTGGGTGACACCACGCATGAACGACTGATTGACGCTTCGCAGTTCTTTGCGGGTCTGTCACCCAACAGTTATGCGCAAGGTGCTGCTTTTCAAACGACACACACACGGGCGGTCCATGGCACCAATGGCATGGCCTCCGAACTGACTGGTTTGTATTCTGCGCGGACACCCGAAGCCATCGATGCAGCCATTGATCGTCTGTTGTTGCTTCAGGGATTGTCATTTTTCATGGGGGGTCTGCCCCTGTTGTACATGGGCGACGAATTGGGCCTTGGCAACACCAGCCAAGAAGAATTGGCTGCGCGCAAAGGTCCTGATGGCCGCGAATTGCATCGTCCTTATTGGAACGAAGACAAATTTAATTCACGGCACACAGCGGGCAGCATTGAATCTAGAATTTTTTCAAAGATTCAGCAAATGTCACAACTCAGAAAAACTCAAGCCGCCTTCAAAGGCGATGCCGATGTGGCTTTGTTGCCAAACCCTCACCCACAAGTTTTGGGCCTTCAGCGCAATCAAGCACTGATCGGTTTGTTTAATTTTTCAAATACAACGGTCGATCTGAAGTTTTCTGAGATGGCATTGTTAACAAAGAACGCTGCTTCCGAAAGCGCTTCCACGCTGCGCTTGGCGCCCTACAAATTCAAGTGGCTCAACATCGCAAGCGATGCAGCGCCTACTGTATTAATCGTTTGATGATTGAAACTGTTGCAAACCACATGAGGCTCATATGACGTTTCGCAAACCGCACTTATCGCTCTGGCAAATTCTGCAAATGAATTTTGGATTCTTCGGTATCCAATACAGCTTTGGTTTGCAGCAGGCCAACATGAGTCCCATCTACCAATACTTGGGCGCAGACGAAGCCAGCCTGCCTTACCTTTGGTTGGCAGGCCCGGTCACTGGCTTGTTGGTGCAACCCTTGGTTGGTGCCATGAGTGACAGAACACTGAGCAAATGGGGCCGACGCACACCCTACTTTCTGATTGGTGCGCTGATGTGCAGCATTTGCTTGCTGTTCATGCCCTTCAGCCCCACACTTTGGTTTGCCGCCAGCCTGCTCTGGATTTTGGATGCGGCCAACAACGTCACCATGGAGCCCTATCGTGCCTATGTCAGTGACCGACTCAACAGAGACCAACATGCGCTTGGCTATCTCACACAAAGCGCATTCACAGGTTTAGCTCAAACATTTGCCTACCTCACACCCACCCTCTTGTTTTTATGGGGCATCGACAAAGACGCAGTTAACAGCAGCAACATTCCCCAGTTGACCGTCATTGCCTTCATGATTGGCGCTGTTTTCTCCATCACCACTGTGGCTTGGTCTGTCAAATCGACGCCTGAATTGCCTTTAACGCCCGAAGAGATTGAGCACATCAAATCTCAAAAAACCGGTTTGTTTGCAACCTTGGCAGAAATTGGCTCAGCCATTCGCGAAATGCCTCAAACCATGCGTCAACTTTGGTGGATGAAGTTGTTCCAGTGGTACGCCATGATGTGTTACTGGATATACATCGTGCCTGCGCTGGCTTTGTCGATTTTTGGCACCCGCGATCCCAACACCTCTGAATTCAGAGATGCCAGTTTATTGAATGGCCAAATCGGTGGCTTTTATAACTTTGTCGCCTTCATTGCAGCATTTGCACTGATGCCATTGATTCGCCGTTGGGGCCCCAAATATGTTCATGCACTTTGCTTGCTTCTGGCTGGCATCAGCATGATGATGCTGCCGTCTATTCAAGACAAATGGTTGCTATTGCTTCCCATGGTGGGCATTGGCATGGCCTGGGCCAGCATCATGGGCAATCCGTATATTTTGTTGGCAGGGAGTATTCCAAAAGAGCGGGCTGGGGTTTACATGGGCATATTCAATATGTTCATCGTACTGCCCATGATTTTCCAGATGATCACATTGCCCTTGATTTACAAAACCTTGCTCAGTAGCAATCCAACACATGTGCTTATTTTTGCGGGCATTTTGATGTGCATTGCTTCGGTTCTAACCCTGCGCGTCAAAACCAACGATTAAATCGTCAAAGGACTTAGGCACTGCCATCGTACTTTTTGCCAAGCGCCAACAACTCCGGCGTTTCAATCAAGGCATTGAGTTGATCAAAATCTAGCATGTTGTCACGCCAAGGTGCGGTCGTTTGATGCGTTTTCAAACTGCCGTAGTAGCCCTGCAACATGTGCGAAACAGCACGCGCTGTACCGCCTGGAAAAATGACGATCTTGAAGCCGAACTTGCCCAATTCGGCAGCGCTCAAGATGGGCGTTTTGCCACCCTCCACCATGTTGGCCAACAAAGGGATGCGATGTGCAAAACGGTCGCAAGCCACTTTCATTTGCTCAGGCGTACGCAATGCCTCCACAAACAGTGCATCAACACCACACTCCAAATATTTTTCGGCACGGTCGAGTGCGGCGTCTAAACCTTCAACCGCCAAGGCATCCGTGCGCGCCAATATGAGGGTGTTGCTGCTTTTTCTCGCATCTAAGGCCGCATGAATTTTGCCTTGCATTTCCTTCACAGGCACGACGCCTTTTCCATCCAAATGGCCGCAGCGCTTAGGAAATGTTTGGTCTTCAATTTGAATCATGGCCGCGCCTGCACGCTCAAAATCACGCACCGTGCGCTGCATGTTGAGCGCATTGCCAAAGCCTGTGTCGGCATCCACAATGACGGGCACACGGACACGGTCTGTGATATTGGCCAAGGTATTGGCCACTTCGCTGGCCGTGGTGAGGCCAATGTCAGATCGGCCCAGACGGGTGTAGGCAATGGATGCACCCGACAAATACAAGGCTTCAAAGCCAGCTTGCTCGGCAATGAGTGCGGTCAGCGCATCGTAAATTCCGGGGGCGAGCAAGGCGCTGGGTTGTTGCAAACGTTGAGCCAAAGACATGTGAGTTTTCCTAGGAATGGGTATCAATCGAAAATACGGCTTGCCTACGCGCTTTAAGCTGCGTGCAATTTTTGCGCAATGTCTTGGGCGGCCAGCCAACCACCGCCGACTGCGCTTAACAAACCATTGCCCGCCAAATAACCATCTGCGCCACGACCAGAAACGCCTCGAGCGGCACCGCCAGCGGCATACAGATTATTCAAGACTTGGCCGTTGGTTTTGACAACGCGGCATTGTGCATCCACTTCCAATCCACCTTGGGTGTGAAACAAGGCACCGGTGACTTTGATGGCGTGATAAGGCGACTGCAATGCGCGAGTGAAGGTTCTGCCCATGCTGTCGGTGTGACCCGCGCGAACTTCGTCCAAGGTGGCCTTTAAAGTGTCGGGATCACATCCCACAATGGCCGCTAAACCGTTGACATCTCTGGCTGTTCGCAATGCGCCTGCCTGCTCGGCATCTCGGAAATCTGGGAACTTGCGAAGAAGCTCTAGCAAAGGCGCATCAAAAATATTCCAAGCGATGCTGCCAGGTTGGCTCAACACATGAACAGCAGCTTCTGAGTAGCCACCGGTTTCGTCGTTAAAGCGTTTGCCCAAGGTGTTCACTTGAACCCCGCCTTCCATGATGAATGCCCAAGTCATGAGCGCACCTTGGGGTGTGACCCACGAGCCGTGACCTTGGTAAGCATCCAGGTCGCCCATTTGCAATCCCAACTGGCGTCCCCACTGAATGGCGGTGCCGTCGTTGCCTTGATGACCTGCAAAAATTGCATTGGCCATTTCGGGTAAAAGTTCTTTCACCATGTCGGTGTTGCCACCAAAGCCGTTGCAGGCCAGCAATAAATAGTCGCAAGACAAATGCTCAACGGCACCATCGGGTCTTTGATAGCCAACACCCAGTACTTTGTCTTGCGCATTGACCCACAACTCTGAGACCAGTGATTGACCCAAAATGTCAGCACCTAAATCGGTGGCCACCTGCGCCAAGCGTGTCATCAAGGTGGCACCGGTTTTTTCAGGCATGGTGTGCATGCGCCTGACTGTGTGGCCAGGGTATAAAAAGCCATCGACAATTTCGAACGGCAAGCCCATTTTTTCCAATTCATCGATGGCCACGGTGGCGGCGGTCACATAAGCCTTGACCAAATGCAAAGGGGCATTGCCATGGGCTTTGTTCATCACATCGTCAATCAGCAATTGGTGTGAGTCTTCAATGCCCAAAGATTTTTGCAAACGTGTTTCGGCGGCAGGGATAAAGCCAGAAGACAAGGCTGAAGAACCTGTGCCAGATTCATCACGTTCGAGTACCAACACATCGATGCCCGCCTTGCGAAGCGCAATGGCCGCAGTCAATCCACAAGAGCCCCCACCCACAATACAAACAGGCACCGCTGGCGTGCCATCTGGCATGGTTTCAGCGCGAACAATTTGAGGGGCTTTTTGATTTTTCATTGTGTTGCTCTTTGTTGTTGCAAACGCAGTTTGAGTTGAGGCAGTAGACCACCAGCTTCCACCATGGCCACCAAAAAATCGGGAATAGGATCACACGCCAGTCTTTGTCCGTTGCTGCGCACAACTGCCCATTGCGCCAAATCGAGTGAAATTTGCTCGGCCTCTTGCAACAACTCTGCGTCTTTGCAGGTCAACAACAAAAGCCCTAAATTGAAGGCGTTCCGAAAATACAAGCCACTGTACGAAGGCGCAATGACAGCCTTCACACCCAATTTCACCAAGGCATCAGCCGCCTGTTCACGGGAGGAACCAATGCCAAAATTGGGACCCGCAGCCAGCACATCGCCCGGCCTGACTTCTGCAGCAAACTCGGGCCGAACGCCTTCTAAGCAATGCTTCGCAATGTCATGAATGCCCAGTTTCATGTAGGCGCCAGGTGCCAATTGATCGGTGTCGACATCGGCGCCCACTTTCCAAACTCTGTGCAACTTGCTCATGCCAAGACCTCCCTTGGATCGGCAATACTGCCGCTCAAAGCAGACGCTGCGACGGTGTAAGGTGAAGCCAAATAAACTTGCGCAGTGGCCGAACCCATGCGTCCCTTGAAGTTGCGTGCTGTGGTGGCAATCACATTGGCGCCATCGGGAATGCTGCCGCCATAACCAGAACAAGCACCGCAAGAGGTTGGCAATACTTCTGCACCCGATTGACGAAGGGCTTGCATCACACCTTCGCTTTCTGCTTGTGCTTGATCTTGCAAACTGGCTGGCGCAACCATGAGGCGGACACCTGCTGGCAGTTTTTGACCTTTCAGAACTTGTGCCGCAGCGCGCAAGTCTTCCAACTTCGCGCCTGTGCACGCACCAATGTAGGCTACGTGAATAGGTATCTCTTTAAAAGCGGTGACCGCCTTGGTATTGGCTGGGCTGTGAGGTGCCGCCACTTGCGGCACCAAAGTGGCAGCGTCAAATTCATGAACTTGCTTGTCGGCATCTTCATCGGTATGCCAACCATCAATTTGCACGTCTTTGGCACCGGTGGTGGCCAGCCAATCGCGCGTCACTTCATCGGGCGCAATCAAGCCCACTTGAGAACCCATCTCTGCGCTCATGTTGGACATGGTCATTCGCTCTTGCATCGACAGCGCTTTAACAGCCTCACCAGCAAACTCAACCGCCTGATATTGACCGCCGTTCATGCCAAACTGTCCGATCATGTGCAGCATCATGTCTTTGGCGGTCACACCAGGCTTGAGCCGGTTGTTCCAGCGCATCAACAATGTTTTCGGCACGCGAACCCAAAGTTGACCTGTCACCACCACGCCCAACATTTCGGTGCTGCCTACACCAAACATGTAGGTACCCAAAGCACCGCCGGTTGGCGAATGCGAGTCGCCGCCTACACAAAACATGCCAGGCTTCAGATGACCTTTTTGTGGCAACACCACATGGCAAATACCCATGCTGTCATAAACATGCGGCAACTGTTGTTCAACGGCCCACTCTCGAGCGATGCGAACAATCCGACGTGAATCGTCGTCTCGTTCTGGTACGTAATGGTCCATGACCAAAACGACACGTGACTTGTCCCAAATTTCTGCACCCAATTCTTCGAGCATCGGCTTCAAACGCCGCGGGCCTGAGGAATCATGGAACATGGCCAAGTCGACTTGACAATTGACGATTTCTCCCACGGCGACATGACTTCGGCCAGCCGCCTTGGCAATCAGTTTTTGCGCAAGGGTTTGCGGGGGGTGAGAGTGGTTTACGGTGCTCATATTTGAAAAATCGATGTGGGGGGGAACTGCCCCGTTTCAAGCCTTCACCTTTTGTTCTCGCATGGCAACGCGGGCATCCACATCACCAATGCGCGAGACTTCCAATTGATATTCATAACGGTCAGGGCGATACAAGCCCTCTAACCATTGCACGGGTTGATCCTGTGCATCGAACACCAAACGACGAACTGACAACAAGGCCGAGCCAATGGCGACATCCAGTGCATCGGCCACACGCGCATCGGCTTGGCGTGCCGAGATCGTTTGTTGCGCACGACCCAGTTCGACGCCAGCCTCGCTGAGTAACTGAAGCAATGGCTTGGCGGCTAAGTCTTTGCGAACAATGTCGGCAGCCAAGTGCTGAGGCACATACGTGACGATGTAAGACAAGGGGCCCTCACGAGAACTTCGCAAGCGGATGGCTTTTTTAACGGCAGACCCCACTTCAATTTGAAGCGCAAACGCAACATCTTCTGGGGCAGCAATGGTGCGCCAATCCAGCACTTTGACAGTGGTGGCACGACTGGCACTCACAATGTTTTCCATCAATCCCGCCAAGCGGGTGGGTTGTGTGAGTGCTGGTGTGCTCATGCCCAAACCAGCATGATGGGATGGCTTTGGAAAAGTACCTCGGCCAGCCACACGAACGATCAATTCTTCGGCCACCAATTTTTCCATCGCATGTCGAATGGTGACACGGCCCACGCCAAACTGCTTGGCCAATTCTATTTCTGCCGGCATGGCTTTGGCAAAACGGCCTTCAAGCAATTGCTCTCGCAGAACCAAATAAATTTGGTGGTACTTGGTTAAAGGCAAGCGGGACGTCATGCCATGGCCTCTTCAAAATTCCACGATTGCATTTCTATGCCAAACACGTCTGAGGGACTGACATCGACCCATTGGTGGTAAAGCATGAATTGATAGCAATCATTGGCTTGGATTTCGCTGGGCGTGAATGCAAAAGCCAAATTACCGCCTGTGCTGTAACGCCCCGGAAAACCAAAGTGCAGTAAATTTTGTTTAAACACCGAAGCCGCTGTTTTGGCCAAGTTGAATGTTGGCGCCAAGAACTCAATGACCAACCCAATCTCGTGTTGACTTTGGTGGGACTTAGGCAATGCTCTAACAGCCCCTTGACCATAAACATGCGACACCATCGACCAATTGCCAGGCACCAATTTTTGAACCCGTTCAAGCACTGTTTGTAGCGCCTTCGGCATCGTTTCAATCATGCGAGAGTCTGCAACGCCCGCAATCAATACAGCCCTCGATCCTGAATACGTTGCCCCTTCTACTTTCAAAGTAGGCACTGGACGGGGCACAAATTGTGCGCCAGAGACTTGGGTTCTGTGCGCATCCAGGGCGGTGTATTTGGCGTGACGCAAATGCAATGTGCCCTCAGGCTCTTCCACCACCCATGGGTCTGCTTGTTCGTACAAGGCATGGGCTGCAACAGAGGCCGGTGTGGCATGCGCATTCGGATTCATGCTTTCCAAAATGAAATCGGAAGGGCCCAGTTCGGCCAACATGGCATCTCGACCCCCTGGGGTACAGCACAGCGATGTGCACTCAATGATTTTGGCCATGTGCAGTGACAATGCTGGGTCATAGCCCAGCATGTGTGGCAAGGCTGCAAAAATAGCGGTGTCGCAAGATCGGCCTGCAATCAAGACATCCGGTTTATGCATCAGTGCCTGTATGAAGGTGTGTGTACCGCACTGCGCCACAATGTGGGCCGCCGATTCAATTTGCGTTTGATTGGGCACAGGCAGTGGCAGCGAAACACCGTCAGAGTCTAAGCTTTTGATGCGGCCAGCTTGCACGGCTCGCACCAAAGTTTGACGGGGTACATCGCTGGAAACGGTGGCCACAGAAAAAGACAGCGCATGCTTTTGAGCCAATTCTTGCAACAGAATCAAAGTGGCTTCGAGGTGTGGTTTTGCACCTGCCGTACCAGCACTGCCAATGATCAAGGGGATGTCCAATTGTCTGGCGGCCAGCAACACCAACTCTAAGTCGCGCAACACCATGTCTTTGGGGGCGGCCATCTGGCCCGAGCCCAAGTAGTAAGGTCCTGGATCAATCGAGCCCATGTCGCAGCCGATGAAATGGGGCTTTCTTTGTAGCCCGCGTTCCAAAGATTCTTGAACAATGCCAAAACCCAATTGGCCCGAAGCAGACAACACTCGCAAGCGTTCGGAACCCATCACATGGCTTGCTAGCAAGCGAGAAACAGCAGATGGTTTAGAAGCGCTTGTCATCTGATTAGACCGTCAGCGCCATGAGGGGCGCATGTTGTTGCGCACCATACAAATCACCATCACCGGGGTGCCCTGCACACACACTGCGCGGCATCGACAACTTCATGGCCAAGATCTCGGGCAAATCGAAGCGTTTAATTTGAGCGCTTTGCAAGCCATAGAGGCTGGCAATTGAATGGACCTGCAGCGATTCGCTTTGAACCGCGCGTTGGTAGGCCTCACCATCTCGAAAAAATAAATCCAAGGTGACGCACAAAGGTCCCGCATTTTTGCTGCGAATGACACTGGCCAATTCGGTTAAAGGAAGAGACTGAGAGGCCATCAACTTACCGGGCTGTAAAGCCACCATCTGCGCACAGAATTTGACCTGTGATGAAAGACGCCCTGTGTGACAAGAGGAAACTCACCACCTCACCAATCTCATGCGCTTGCCCTAAACGTCCCATGGGAATGCTGTTTTGCATGGTCGCCAAAGCAATGGGGTCCGCCATGGTGCTTGCCACCATAGGCGTCTCAATGGGACCAGGCCCCACTGCATTGATGCGAACTCCCTCAGTGGCCCACTCCAAGGCCAAGGACTTGACCATGCCATTCAAACCGGCTTTGGACGCCGCATAGGCAGCGCCACGCGCATGACCAACCAAACCAATTTGACTGCTGATGACCACCACACTGGCATCACCAGAGCGGTTTTTTCTCATTTGCGCAATAGCGGCCCTGGTCAGCACAAAAGTTGCATCTAAGTTGAGTGCCAACGTTTGGCGCCATTCCTCTAAGGTGATTTCGTCGGACAACTTTTTGAAGAATATACCGGCACAACAAGCCAAGGCATCTAAACCACCCAGCACATGCGCGGCTTTGGCTGGCAATGCAGCACAACCCTCGTCATCTAACAAGTCCTGAACAAAAACGATGGCCTGGGGCAAGGCTTTTTGTAACGCGGCCACTTGGTCTTGGCTCTGCACCACGGCAGCCACTTTGGCGCCATGGTGAGAAAGTGCGAGCACAGTTGCAAACCCAATGCCCGAACCCGCCCCCGTCACCAAGACATGACGCCCTGCGAGTTCCTTGGCCACATTAGACACCGTTCAAAGTCCCAAATAGTTTTTGCGAAGTTCAGGATCGCGCGCCAAATCGGCGGCCTTGCCTTGCATGGCCACTTGGCCGTTTTCAATGATGTACGCCCGGTGTGCAATGGCCAATGTTTGAACCGCATTTTGTTCCATCAACAAAATTGGCATGCCTTGCTTGTTGATGCTGGCAATCAATTCAAACATTTGCTCGACCAACAATGGGGAAAGACCCAGCGAAGGCTCGTCCATGATGAGCAATGCTGGCTCAGACATGAGGCCACGCCCAATGGCCAACATTTGTTGCTCACCGCCAGACAGCGTGCCTGCCATTTGAGAAAAGCGTTCTTTCAAACGTGGAAAAATTTCAACCACGCGTTCTAGGTTTTGCGACCTGCGGGCTTTGCCGCGAATTTGACTGCCCAACTCGAGGTTTTCTTTGACATTCATGTTCGGGAAAATACGCCGGCCTTCGGGCACATGGATCAGGCCACGCTGCACCACTTCTGTGGAATTCATGCCAGTTAGGTCTTCGCCTTGAAAACGAATTGAGCCACTGAATGGTTTGTAGAGTGCAGAGATGTTGTTGTTCAGGGTAGACTTGCCGACGCCATTGCTGCCCAACACCGCCACAATTTCGCCTGCGTTCACATCGAGGTTGATGCCGCGCAGAATTTCAATCTGTCCATAGCCTGCATGGAGATTGCGAATTTCAAGCATGTTCAACTCCTTGTGCTTGACCCGACATTTGATCGGCAGCGCCTCGTCCCAGGTAAGCTTCAATCACTTCACGGTTGTTAACAACCTCTTCTGGTTTGCCTTGCGCAATGATCTTGCCGTAAGACAACACATAGATGTACTCAGACAGACTCATCACGGCATGCATGACGTGCTCAATGAGCAAAATGGTGACGCCAGAGTCACGAATGCTGCGGATGAGCGCAATGATCTCAATGATCTCTTGCGGATTCAAGCCGGCCATGACTTCGTCCAGCAATAACAACTTGGGGCCAGTGGCCAATGCGCGTGCCAGCTCCAAACGTTTTCTGCCTGCCACAGTCAATTCAGAAGCGGGTTGATCGAGCATGCCCGCCATACCTACTTTTTCTGCAATCAAACGCGCATGGGCATGGGCTTGGTCGCGGGATGCAAACTGCTGATAAGCGCCTACAGCAATGTTTTCAAGCACTGAGAGCTTGGCAAAAGGCTGCGTAATTTGAAAAGTGCGAACCATGCCAAGGCGTGCAATTTCATGCACCTCGAGCCCAACAATGTTCTTTCCAAGCAGCTCAACCTGACCTTCGTTGATTTTGTGAAAGCCCGCGATAGATGCAAACAAAGTTGTTTTGCCTGCGCCATTGGGACCAATGAGCGAAACAATTTGACCTGCAGAAACCTCTAAGGAAGCATTGTCGACCGCGCGCAAGCCACCAAAAATTTTGGTCAACCCTTTAACTTTCAACATCAGGCTTCTCCCTTTTTAGGGGCGGCAGATGTCAAACGACCTGCCTCCTTGCGTTCTTTTTTCTTGAACAAATCAACCAAGCCGTTGGGCAAGAAGGCAATGATGATGACCAGCAGCGTGCCATAGAGCACCAAGGAAAGACCTTGCAGGCTGAACATAGACCGAGTTACTTCACTGACCAATGCCAGCAGCACGGCTCCAATGAGCGGGCCATACACAGTGCCTGCGCCACCAATCATGCTGACCAAGAGCATCTCGACAGACTTGTCTACACCAAACACGATGGTGGGATCGATGTACAAGAAGTACTGCGAGAAAAAGCATCCACCGACGCCTGCAATGGCACCAGAGATGGCCATGATTTTGATCTTTTCAGAAAAGACATTGATGCCCAGTGCACGCGCTGAATCTTCATTTTCTCGAATGGCCGCCAAGCGGGCACCAAAGCGTGAAGCCTTCAGCCAAAGTGCAATGGCAATCGAAATGACGGTGAGCGCCAAGATGATGAAGTAAAAAACTCGGCGATCACCAAACTGGAAATTGGCCGCGGTTTGCTTCATCGGGATCAGCATGCCCAAACCACCGCCGGTAATTTCAATCGAGTTGGAAATGATGCGAAAGACTTCTGCAAACGCCAAGGTAATCAAAGCGAAGTAAGAACCTTTCAGCCCTGCCCTGAACGACAAGACAGAAATGAACCATCCCGCCGCTGCGCCAGCCAAAGCCGAAACGGGCAGACCCCACCAAGGGTTAAAACCAAAGCGCATTTGGACAATGGTGGAGGCATAGGCACCCACACCGAAAAATGCCACATGGCCAAACGACAACTGACCCGCAAAGCCCCCAGCAATGTTCCACGACTGTCCAATGAAAGCATAGAACAGCGCCAATACGCCGAAGTTAATGACAAAAGCTGAATCAGAAGTGAATGGGAAAATAATGGCGACGACCAACAACAACAAGTGAAGGGTCCAAGGTAAACGATTGAAAATCATTGCTTGTCTCCAAAAAGTCCGGAGGGCCTGAACAGCAAGATCAGAATGAAGATGAGCGATATCCCAATTTGACCCAAGCTCTCACCCAAATACAAACCGCCAAAAGACTCGGTCAAGCCGACAATCAAGCCGCCAATAACAGCGCCCAAAAAGCTACCCATGCCGCCTAACACCACCACTGTGAAAGCCACCATCACAAAGACGTGACCCGTGGTAGGTGAGACATAAAAAATGGGCATGAGCAAAGATGCTGCTGCACCCAATGTGGCCATGCCCAAACCAAACGAGATGGCAAAGACTTTGTCCACATCAATACCGACCAAGCGCGCACCCATGCGCTCTTTGGCCACGGCACGAATGGCGCGCCCTGTATCGGTTTGGGTAATGAAAATGCCCAGCAATGCACACATCACCATGGCCGCCACAAAGGAGATGACCTTGGGCAAGCCAATGAGCAAGGGGCCGACCTCAAACATTTTGTCGCTGTAGGAAAGAGAAATGGTGCGAGAGTCGCCCGTAAAAAACATCAGCGCCAAGTTTTCAATGACGATTGACAAACCCAGGGTGATCAACAAAATATTTTCGTCTTTGCCGTAAGACAATTTGCCGATGAAATATTTGTACAACACATAGCCCATGGCAAACATGGTGGGCATGGTGATGATCAAAGAAAGATAGGGATCAACGCCCAACTTGGTCACCAAGTAGAAAACACCAAACATGGCCACCATCAGCATGCTGCCATGCGCAAAATTAATGATGTGCAGCACACCATAAATCAGTGTGAGGCCAGAGGCGACGAGGGTGTAAATACCCCCCATGAGGATGCCATTGATGACAGCCGCTCCGATGATGGTCAGGTCCAAAACGAGTTCCTTGTCATGAGGTCAATAAATTTGCAGTAAAACTGCAAGATGAATTCTCAGGAGCCATCCAACCTGACTGCTTGTTGCAATCAAGTTGAAGTCTCCGTTAGAAATCTAAGAAATTCGGAAGCAGTTCAATCCGCCAAGCAAGCGCCTCAGTCGGGCTGCGCGTTTGCTTGGCTGAAGCCCCTGTATCAGCTGAATTTAGGACGTGGGAAGACTGGCTTCACCGCTGAAAATTCATTGGGCCAAACCACGTTGATGTCGGTCTTGGTGGCTTGCAGCATGGCTGCACGACCGCCTGTGTTTTGACCGTCAACAAACTTTGTGGGGCCGTAGGGCATGAAGTGATCGGACCAGGTGCTGGCCTCGAGCGCCGCAATGACCTTTTCTTTGTCAGCCGTCTTGGCGCGCTCCAGCGCGTCGGCATAGCACTTGACAGCGTTGTAACCGCAGTAGACCTCGAACGTGAACAATCCGCCTTTGGCTTCCACTGCCTTGCGCATGGCCAAGGCTTTTGGATTGCGGGGGTTGTACCAGTGGTTGAAGTCCATCATGTTTTGAGCGATGTCAGGCTGCTCGCTGACGAGCTTGAAGTTGAAGCCACCGCCCAACACACTGAACATGCCAGCCACATCAACGCGTTGCTGGTGCAAAGTGCGGGCCAACAAAACGTACTCGTTTTGATAGTTGCTCATGATCACGAGGTCTGGCTTCAGGCTCTTGATACGGAGGGCAACGTTGGAGAAATCGCGTGTGGGGTTGGCATGCTTGATAACCTCTGCCACTTGGACATTGATACCTGGCAGGCGGTCAGCCAACAGCTTGGCTGTACCTGTACCAAACTCAGACTCTTCGTGGACCAACACCGCAGACTTGGCAACACCGCCAGCCGCCTTGTTGATTTCGCCCAAGCCCACAATGGCATCGTCCACACACTTGCCAAAGCCAGGCGCCAACCTGAACACATTTTTCAGACCGCGTCTAACGATTTGATCGGACACGCCAACGTCAATCATGAAAGGCGTGTTGTACTTGGCTGCAGCCTGTGTGGCTGGCAACGCAATGGCACTGGAGAAACAGCCCACATAAGCGGCCACACCCGCCTGATGCAGACGCTCCACTTCGGAGACGCCAACTTCGGGGCGAGATTGTGAATCGCCCAGCGCGGCTTCCAATTTAGCGCCGCCCATTGACTTGATACCACCAGCGGCATTGATCTCATCGATGGCCATCTGGCAGCCCAGGCGCCCCTGACCACCGCTATAAGCCAGGCCACCACTCACTGGGTGTACCAAGCCAATTTTTATGGGTGCAGGCTGCGCCAACAAAAAGCCAGGCGCACCGAGAGCGGAAGTAGCGGCACCAGCTTGCAAGATCAAACGACGGGATACGCGGACATCAGACGTCATGGTAATTCCTCAATGAAGAAGTTGTGGGTTGAATTAAATTGTTCCATTCATAGAACAATTAGGTACACTGTGCAACAATCTTTTCGTGAAGTCAAGCGGAACTACCTTAAGTTTTTAAAATTTAAAGTGTCAACTTTTCCTCACACTGATTGATGTTTTTTCAAACACAACAAGGCAGCAAGAGATCGAACCACGATGGATCATTTGCATTACACCTACAGCGCCATTCATCAGCGCAAGCCTCTGCCATTGGCGACCAACTTGCATGTGTTTGCGGTGCTTTACCTCGAGCACTGGGACTTTGAAGCACCCGAAGGCAGTGTCCGCGATCCACGATTTGTAGGGGAGTTTGGAAGCTTCAATCCAGACTATCGAAGTTGGACGCAACGCGAATATGGCTTGCGAATTGGCGTCTTCAGAATCATAGAAGCCTTACTTGAAATAGGTATTCAACCCGTGGTGGCAGCCAACAGCATGGTGTTGCCGCGTGTACCTGAAATCCTTCAATCGCTGAAGGACTCTCAAGCTGAATGGTTGGCGCACGGTGTCGCTGCCACACGCCTCATGCACGCCGACATGCCGCTTGAAGAACAGCAAGCACACATTGCGACTTCATTGCAAGCCATGCAAACTTACACCGGTCAAACGTCGCAGGGTTGGCTCAGTCAAGATTGGGGCACATCACCCCAAACTTATGGCTTGCTGGCCGATGCGGGTGTTCAGTACACGCTCGATTGGGGCAACGACGATCAGCCTTATTGGATGCAAGCCGCTGGCCAGTCCCAACAAAGATTGTTGGCCATCCCCATGTCGAGCGAATGGGACGATGTGCAGGGTCAATGGTTCAGGCCCGTCGAGCCTTCACAACATGCTCAACAAATGTATGAAGCAGCTGTTCAAATGCGCAATGAGTGTCAGCAACATCAACGCAGCGCTGTCATGGGTTTAGGCATTCATCCTTGGGTTTGGGGCATGCCCAGCCGCATTCGTTATTTGCGTGATTTGTTAACAAAATTAAAACAAGCAGACGGCATGGTCTTCACAACACCTCAAAAGATCTATGCACAGTGCGCCAGCGTCTCAGGCAGTGGCGTAGCACTTTCTTAATCAGACACTAGGATTCTTTCCATGGACTACCTTGACACGCTCAGCCAATTTTCTTCTGACCTCGACTATCGACCTCTGAATGCGGATGTCAAGAATCAAGTGGGGTGGATCTTGGCCGACACCGTCGCGGCCATGGCAGCAGGTTCTGCGGAACCCGAACTGCGTGCTATCGCCAACAAACAACCCCAAGTCTCGGCCAACAGCCATGCTGCGCAACTCATTGGACTTGGCGCGTGCAGCACAGCCGAAGCTGCTGCATTCATCAATGGCACCTCTGGCACTTTTTTAGAGATGGATGAGGGCAACCGATTTTCTCGCGGCCATCCTGCTGTTCACGTCATACCAGCTGCGCTCGCACTCAGCCAAGAAAGAGGTGCAAGCGCAGAAAACTTTTTGGCCGCCATCGTGGTGGGTTATGAAGTCGGTTCAAAATTGGGTGCCGCCTCTCAACTGCGGGGTGCCATGCATCCGCACGGTACTTGGGGCACCATCGGCGCAGGCGCAGCATGCGCGCGCATCGCGGGCATGCCGGCCAGCGACATGCGCCAGACTCTCAACATCGCAGCGTCATTGACCACCGCCACCTCCAAGCAAACCATGCTGGAAGGCGGATTGGTGCGCAACGTGTATGCGGGTCTGAGCAACCGAAATGGCTTACTGGCTTTGAACTTGGCAGAGTGCGGCTTCACGGGTGAACGCGATGGACCGTCTTCTTTGTTGGGCAAAATTATTTCTGAAAGTTTTCAACCCGATGCAGTCACACAAGGACTGGGACAAGACTGGCACTTGATGCGCAACTATTTCAAATTGCACTCATGCTGCCGATATAACCACGGCACCTTGGACGCCATCGATCAAATGGCCGCCACTCAACCTTTGCCTCAGGCCGAAGAGATTGATCGCATTGAGGTTGTCACCTATCACTTGGCAGCAGAATTGAACGACCCTGCACCCAACAACACTTTGGCTGCCAAATTTTCTGTGCCCTTTGCCGTTGCCACACGCATCGTCAACAACACCAGCGCACTGTCAAGTTTTACTTGGGACGCTGTTCGCAATCCAAAGACTTTGGCATTGGCGCAGAAAGTCAGTGTGTCGCATGATCCGGCAATGAGCGCCCGATTGCCCAATGAGAGACCCGCCAGCGTAACGCTTTATTTAAAGGATGGCTCAAGCAGAACGGCACAAGCAGGCGTCAATCGGGGCGACGACGCCTCGCCCTACACACGGGAAGAGTTGCGCGAAAAATTCATGAACCTCACCAGCCGAATTTGGCCGGCTGCGCACTGCGAAAAATTACTCCAAGCAACTTTGGATTTGGCAGACTTGAAATTGCCGCTTCAAACTTGGACAGCCTTGTTGGCGCATTCACCCAAGTGAATTTTCACCGGACATGTAAACAAACACCGTCGAAAAAACGCCTTCACTCAATTCAAAGAAGTTGCAATTGTTTTTGACAAGTTTTTCGCCTTGATGGGTGATGTTCTCCACACGAAATCGACTTGCTATGCGCTGATTCTTTACATCGACTGTGTGTGAAAACTGTCCGTGCCAAACTTGGGCGTAGCGTTCATTCAAGCGCTCATACATCCCCTTTAATTCTGTGTCCCTGCCTTCATAGTGCACGCTATGATTGGCAATGCTAAAGCGTGCATGGGGTGCAAAGCAAGACAGGGTGCCCGCAATGTCTTTGCGATCAACCGCCGCAAAGTAATTTTCAACCAACGCAATCAGTTGCGCTTCATTGAGTGTCACTGAACTCATGCGGTCTCCTTAAATCCAGCGTCTTGCAAAGCTCTGAATAAAGCCAACGCACTGCCATGCGCTTTGTAAGCGTCTTCGTGCATGGGTTGCGTCAATCGTTTTTCTTCCAAAAAGTTGCCATGACTGCGCCCTCTGACGCACAGCGCAGAAGGCTTGATGGTACCCGTGGGTTTGACATGAGCTGGAATGTAGCTGATGGCAAAACCAAGCCGCCTGTCGTGGGTGGTGTTACCACCTGACGCGTGGACCAAGTCGGTGTGATGCAAAGACATCTGCCCAGGACCGACCGGAATAAACGTCCCCTTGGCGTGATCGAATCGATCACTGATGCCCTGGCCACGTCGAATCATGTTCATCGGCTCGGGCTTGTCATCGTGCTCAAACACGCCCCACTGATGACTGCCAGGCAAGACTTGCATGCAGCCCGCGGCAATGCTGGCATCACTGAGGGCGACCCAAGCTGTGACATGCAGGTGCGGTGACAAATAAAAATAAGGGCTGTCCTGATGCCAACGAACATAGGCGGGTGTATTGGCTTCTTTCAAAAAAAGTGTCGAGTGGTAGACCAAGATGTCTGGCCCAATGACATCTTCAACGGCATCCAAAATGCGCGGGTGATGAACCAATTGATCGGCCCAGTTGAACAACAAATAACTCTTTGATTTTTCGGGGAAATCAATCGGCTTGCCACGCTGTTGTTCCCAATCTTCCAATTCTTGTCTGAAGGCTTTGACTTCGCCTTCATTCAGCACCTCGATTGGTGAGACATAGCCATCGCGCGCATAGCCCTCGATTTGTGCTTCACTCAATAATTTAGGCATGTTTGTAATCCCAAAAATTGCAAGCGGATCGAGGCTTGATCATGACCGGTTCACAGATTGTTGCGCAGCAGACATCATGTCTTGCAACATGTCTAAGCGAGGATGCATAGGCCGCGGATAGGCCTTGCGGCTTTGTGACAAGCCTAGGCCTAACGCAGCCTCGGCCATTTTGTAACTCAATGGCCCAGGGTTGATGACAGGTACTGGCAAGCGTTGACTCAAATACACATGCGATTGGTGCATGGTGGTCGATCCCAAGATCAAAACTTCTGCGCCGTCTTGTTCAATGGCTTCGTAGGCGGCTTTTTCTAACAAAGGAAACACATCTTCTTCTTTGCCAGACAACAGCGCTTGATTGTCGGTTGTCACCTCAATGGCGCGAACCGATGCGCATTTGTGATGCAAACCCAATTCGTCCAACGCTTTTTTGTACAGCGGCTTCCATCGACTGGCCATGGTCAAGATAGAAAACTTGTCGCCCAACATCAAAGCGGTCAGCATGGCAACTTTGCCTGGGCCAAACACGGGAATGTCCAACACTGAACGGAGTGCCGCCACACCAGAGTCGCTCATGGTGTCAATGCACACGGCGGCAAAGCCTTCGTCTTGGGCTCGGCAGCCGGCCTCAAAGTTGGCAGTGTCTGCCAAGACAAAATCGTGGTGGCTTGAATAATTGACGGGACCTGCTTTGACGGTCCTGAATTCAAATTCCAAATCAGGGGACAAATCAATGCCCTTGAGTTGCGCTTGTCGGAGCGCCAGGTTTTCTGGCGACATGGCAAAGGGCACAACCACCAGAATTTTTTTCTTTGCGGGGGTCATGCGCTCACCTTCAACTCAGCGACAGCCTGTACTGTCGAAGTCACGCGTCCAAACAATCTTTGGAAATTGCGCATCGTGACCTGATGCAATTCTTCGAACGTGGTGCCACACGCGTCTTCTACCAAAGTCACTTGGTAACCTCGGTCGGCAGCCTCACGCGCAGTGCTTTCGACGCACATGTTGGTCGATACACCCGCCATGTAAATTTGATCGACATGGAGCGACCGAAGCAAGCTGTCGATGGCTGTCGAAGCAAAGGCACCGACCGTGGTTTTGCGAACCACATGTTCTCCCGGGACTGGCTTGAGTTCTGCCAAGATCTCATGGTCTGGACTGCCGACATAGTTGTTGCAACTGGCCAGCAATTTGCGCATGTGACGAGGCGCATCGCTGGCATCGGGCAAGGCTGCACCCAGGGTCACATGAATGACGGGCTGCCCAATGTGATGAAAGTGTTTGCGCAAATCGAGTGTTCTTGGCAACACCGATTGCTCAATGCGTGCAAAGCGGTAGTCACCCACGGCAGAGCCCTGCGCTTTCAAGGTTCGGCCCAATGCACCGTCTCTAGATCCCGTGGCGTATTGCATGTCGATGATGACCAATGCTGCGCCCTTGGCATCAATGACGGGTTCGCTCATGAAATCACGAATGTAATCTTTGGGGGCGCTCATGGCGAGTCCTTATTTTGTTGTAAATACCAGTCGACGATTTGAGAGCCTTTGGCGCACCAAACGCCCTCGTGGCTGCGAATGTATTCAAGTGCTTTGGCCAATGCGCCAATTCTGTGGGGTTGCCCCATGATGAAGGGGTGAACGGCCACATTCATGACGCGACCGTGAACAGCGCCTTCGGCATACAAAACCTCAAATTCATCGATGATTTTTTGTGCAAAGGCATCAGCCTCTTGGCCCCGCCGCCACGCAATGCTGTCGTTGATTTCCATTGAGTAAGGCAGGGAGGTCAATTCGCCTTGCCGCACATTCACGGGTGTGGGTTGATCATCGTGGTACAGGTCACACAGATATTGCATGCCACTTTCGGCCACCAAATCAGGGGTGCGCAAAGTGTTGGATGCCGCTGGAGAAAACCAGCCCTTTAAACGCTGCCCGGTATGCCGCTGATGAATCTCTTGACACACTTCAATGGCGGCACGTTCCTCGTCTTCCGACATGTTCCAGTGGTATCGGGTGTTGTACAAGCCATGCGACATGAATTCCCATTGCCGCTTCATCATGGCTTCTGCCAAATCGGGGTACATGTCTAGCACCGCCATCGACAAAGAAACCGTGATGGGCAATTCAAGTGAATCAAACAGTTCCATCAAGCGCCACACGCCCACTCGGTTGCCATAGTCGCGCAAGCCATAACCCAAAATATCGGGGTGAGGCACACGTGGCCATGGATTGCGGACCCTCACTTGCTCGGGCAGGTACTCATAGTGCTCAATGTTGGGCGCAACCCACAAAGCAACGCGCGCACCGTTTGGCCATTGCAAGGGGGCGCGCATAGGCAGCGCTGAATATGAAATACGCTCGTGTCCAGCCCCGGACCATTGCGGTGCCATCATTCAAGCGGCTTGGGGTTGCCAAGCATCCAAAATTTGTGAGCCGGTTGCAGCCCAAACATCTTTGTGGCTCATGATGTGTGCCAAGGCATCTTCCAAGGCCTTGATTCGGTAGGGCTGCCCGATGACCCAAGGGTGCAAAGAAATGGACATGATGCGCCCACCTTCCGTCGCTGACTCTTTGTACAACACATCAAAATGGTCAATCAATTGATCGCGGAAATCGTTTTCGGTGTGATGGTTGTTGACCAAAATGGTGTAGTCGTCGATGTCAATGGGGTGCGGCATGGCCACCAGTGTTTTGCTGGTGGTGTGCATGGGGTACGGCATGTCATCGTTCACCCAGTCGCACACATAGTCCAAGCCTGCGGCTGCCAAAATATCGGGCGTGTTGAACGACTCAGACTTGGCGGGTGACAACCAACCGCGCACAGCTTGACCACTGGCTTTGCGCAAAATGCTCAAAGTTTGATCGACCCATTTTTTTTCTTCATCGGCAGACAAACCACCATGGTGCAAGTGATCCATGTCCAAACCATTGGCCATGATTTCCCAACCCTGCTGATTGCATTGCTGAATTAATGCAGGGTAACGAACCGCGACAGCTGCATTGACGGCCACAGTGGCAGGAATGCCATGCTTTAGCAGAGCCTTCATGATCCTGTAGATGCCAACACGGTTGCCGTAGTCGCGCAATGTGTAATGGCGAAAATCGGGATAGGCCGTTTGCATGGCGCCTGGCGGCTTGAATGGCACGCCCGCCATGTTCAATGGAAACCACTCTAATGCAGGCACAACCCACAAAGCAATGCGCGCGTTGTGGGGCCACGTCACTTTTTTGCGCTGTGGCAACATGGACCATTCGTAGCGTTCATGGTCCATGCCATATCGGCGCAGCGGATATTCGAGGTAATCGTCAGGCAAAGTTTTGAAGGCAGAGGTTGGCGCGCTCATGGTGCCTCTCCCACAGTGTGTCCCGCAGCCATGAAAGCCGCGTGATAGTGTTCGTTGTAATAGTGCGCAATCTCGCGGCCTGTGGCCAGCCACACTTTTTCGTGCCCCGTGATGTAAGCCAGCGCTTCTTCAAACGCTGCCAAGCGATACGGCTGACCAATGAGATAAGGGTGCAATGGAATGCACATGACAGTGCCGGAATGCTCGCCTTCTTCGTAGAGACGATCGAACTGGCGTTTGATGATGTCACCGTAGCGGCGCGGTGAAACCAAGTTGACGTTGTAAACAATGGTGTCGTTCATTTCCAAGGAGTAAGGCATGCTGGTGAGCTTGCCCTTCTTCACCTTGACGGGACCAGGCTGGTCATCATGAAACAAATCGCACACATAGGTCAGTCCCATGTCGGCCACCAAATCCATGGTGTTGGGCGTGTAGGTTAGCGCAGGCGCCAACCAGCCATCCAACTTTTGTCCCGTGTGTTTGTAAATGGTGTCGATGGAGTCTTGAATGACTTGACGCTCTTGCGTCTCGTTCATGCCCATCAGGTAACGGGTGTTGTAAGTGCCGTGAGAATAAAACTCCCAGCCTTCATCTGCACAGGCTTTGATGACTTCTGGATGGTGATCGCACATGGCCACATTGAGTGACACGCTACCGCGCATGTTGCAGCGCTTCATGACATCCAGCATGCGCCAAAAGCCAGTTCGGTTGCCGTAATCGCGGTACGAGTAATTCAAAATGTCGGGCGCAGGACGTGCCCAAGGTGCACGTGCCGGATTGCGCGGTGGATTGAGTTCATAAAACTCAACATTGGGCGCGACCCAAAATGCAACGCGAGCGCCGTTTGGCCACTTGATAACGGGGCGGTCGTTGTAGGGCAGGTAATCGTAAAACCCTGGATCGCGCTGGGTGGCAGGCGCTTGGGCAGCGTTTGTCATGCTGCAGATCCTTTGCCAGGCACTTTGCTGAGCTGGTCCAGCGTTTCAGCAATGGTCAGGACATCCGCGTATTTGAGCATCATGTCGTACAAATTGGCAAAGTGTGGCGACTCATGTTTGTCGGCGACGCACTCAATGGGCACAATGGTCCTGAAGCTGCGCTGCAAACTGTCGACCACCGTGGCTCTGACGCAACCCGAGGTAGAACCGCCTGTGATCACACAGGTGTCGACACCGTGGTAGGTGAAAATGGAGCCTAAGTTGGTCTCAAAAAAAGTGGAAGCCATGCGCTTGTTGATGATGATGTCGCGCTTGCGGTCAATGACCAAGCGGTCGTCAAACTCTGCACGGCGACTGCCCACTTTGATGTTTTGTAAAGAATCTGGGGTGTTGGTGCGCGTGCCCCAAACGCCGCAGTCTTCGCCTGAATCCATGTAGGCCACATACGTCCAAACGACTGGAAATCCTTTGCTTCGAAAAACTTCGGCCAACTGGTTCACATAGTCCAACTGCTTGGGATCTGTTTCGTACGCTGTCGCAAACTCGCCAACACAGGTGTAAGCCTTCTGCAAATCAATGTTGATCAGGGCCGGCACTTTGCCGAAACCAAAACGCTTGCGGGTGGGATTGGCCTGCACGTGTTCAAACAATTGGCGGGCGGTTTTATCTGACTGTTCCATAGCGACCTAAGAGTTCAAAAGAATTTCAAAGATATTCTCACGGGGCAATTGTCCTGTCAATAGAACAATTAAGCACCATGCGGTGGTAGTCCAGGCTGTCAAAACGACTTCTTGCGATCACTCAAATCAAGGCGATCAAATCAAATCGATAATCGAAGCTTCGAATTCGCAATTGATGAGGCAGACCTTGGCACTCCCACCCCACTCCCCCCGCAAACTGTCGCATACGCGAACCGTTGTCTATTCTGGCTTTGAGCGAGAAGACGGTTTATGGGACATTGAAGCTGCCCTGACCGATGTCAAAACCTATCCCTTCATCATTCCCAGTCAAGGCCCCAAGTTGGCGGGCGCACCGATTCATGGCCTCAACATTCGCCTCACAGTGGACGATCAATTGAAAATTCACGATGTGGTGACCGACATGGCGCACACACCGCACCCCGAGTGCGACCAAGCGCCCTCTGGCATGCACCGTTTAATAGGTTGCACCTTGGGCGCTGGATGGCGAAGAACCATAGATGCCCACATTGGCGGCGTTGAGGGATGCACCCATTTGCGAGAAATGTTGTTCAACATGGCCACTGCGGCTTTTCAAACCATTCCCCACGCTATCCAATTTAGGAAGGAGCAAGCTGGGATGCCAGAGGAAACGCCTACGACGCCTCCCCACTTTGTCGGCAAGTGCAAAACTTGGGCCTTTGACGGTGCCGTGGTGCAACGCTACTACCCGATGTTCTTCAAAAAACCCGACCAAGATTGAAATTTCAGTGCCTTTGCAGAGCCTGCGATAATCCACCCTTCAATTGCGCGCCGCAGCAGCGCGCACCTTCCATCAGCCCCTGGATATAAACCAGTTACCGCTTGGAGTTTCTTGTGAGCAAAAAAGTATTCATCAAAACCTTCGGTTGCCAAATGAACGAGTACGACTCGGACAAAATGGCCGATGTCATGAAGGCCGCCGAGGGCTATGAACCCACCCAAGACGTCGAAGAAGCCGACCTAATTTTGTTCAACACCTGCTCGGTGCGTGAACGCGCACAAGAAAAAGTCTTCAGCGATTTAGGCCGGGTCAAGCACCTCAAAGAACGGGGTGTCTTGATTGGTGTTGGCGGCTGCGTGGCCAGCCAAGAAGGTGCCGACATCATCAAACGTGCGCCTTACGTCGACGTGGTGTTTGGTCCGCAAACCTTACACCGCCTACCCGAACTCTTGGCCGCTCGCAGTGCCAAAAAACGCCCGCAAGTGGACATCAGCTTTCCCGAAATCGAAAAGTTCGATCACTTGCCTCCCGCCAAGATGGATGGCCCAACGGCCTTTGTTTCCATCATGGAAGGTTGCAGCAAATATTGCAGCTATTGCGTCGTGCCCTACACCCGAGGTGAAGAGGTCAGCCGACCCTTCGAAGATGTGTTGGTGGAAGTGGCTGGCTTGGCCGAACAAGGCGTCCGCGAAATCACTTTACTGGGTCAAAATGTCAATGCGTATCGCGGCAAGATGGGCGACACGTCCGAAATTGCCGACTTTGCTTTGCTGATTGAATACGTGGCCGACATTCCTGGCATTGAGCGCATTCGTTACACCACCAGCCACCCCAATGAGTTCACGCAACGCCTGATTGACGTCTACGACAAAGTGCCGAAGTTGGTCAGTCACTTGCACCTGCCTGTGCAACACGGCTCCGACAAAATTTTGATGGCCATGAAGCGTGGCTACACCGCGATGGAATACAAAAGCACCATTCGCAAACTGCGCGCCATCCGGCCAGACATGGCCATGAGCAGCGACTTCATTGTGGGATTCCCTGGCGAAACCGAAGAAGACTTCAACAAGATGATGAAGCTCATTGACGATGTCAGTTACGACACCAGTTTCAGCTTCATCTTCAGTCCACGCCCAGGCACACCTGCCGCCAATTTGCACGACGACACACCGCACGAGGTCAAACTCAAGCGCTTGCACCATTTACAAGCCACCATAGAAGCCAACGTGAAACGCATTGGTGACAGCCGCTTAGGAACCGTGCAACGAATTTTGGTCGAGCGGCCTGCACGCAAAGATGCCACCGAAATGGCGGGCCGAACTGAGTGCAATCGGGTGGTCAACTTCCCTGCGGGACCGAACGGCATGCGTTTGGTAGGTCAGATGGTCGACATCAAAATTGACGCCGCCATGTCGCACTCCCTCAGAGGGCAGTTGGTTTTGCCTGAATAGACCTGCGTTTCAAACTTCCAAGTTATCAATCAAGCGAGTCTTGCCCAACTTGGCCGCACCCAATACCACCATGGGCTGATTGCAGGGGCCTGTCACGGGCGAGAGGTCGTGTTGCAAACGCAAGGTGAGGTAATCAGGCTGCCAACCTCGCTCCTTCAAAGTCTGCATGGCAGCTGCCTCCAGACTTGGCACATCTAAGCGGCCACTGGCGCATCCTTCGCGTGCTGCCGCTGCCAAATTGTTCAATGCCAAAGAAAGATGAACCGCTTCTTTGCGTTCTGACTCACTGAGATAGCCATTGCGTGAACTGAGCGCAAGGCCATCTGAGGCGCGTCGGGTCTCACCACCCCATATGTCAATCGGCAAGGCCATCTGTGACACCATGCGCCTGATGACCATCAGTTGTTGGTAGTCCTTCTTTCCAAAGACGGCCAAAT
>JACCDW010109035.1_pt1 | contig 31119 bp, 26 predicted proteins | sample 7449781 | NCBI WGS metagenome assembly JACCDW01 (sample SAMN15323449, study PRJNA562643) | freshwater metagenome | isolation source: river surface water | place: USA:Blue River Watershed | collected 2017-08-18
CTGCGTAAGTCTTCTTTTATTTCTGTAGATACTGAGTTTAACTTTTTATATACCGTGTAAATATTGTTTTCATAACGTTCATTTGCAAGCTTGGAAAAAGTGCTTAAGTATTTCTCTTCAAACTGTAGGAGTGTTAATGTTTTTTTACCAGTGCTTAATTCCGTTGCACCATGTTTCCAATAGATGTTGGCTAAAAACTTATCGGCATCAAACTTTTCTTTCTTAAAATCTTCGCGCACATCTTTATCAACTAAATTTATAAAATCGGTGGCGAAAATTTCAATCATACGGTATTGTGCCGATTGGAAACCACTTGCTGGTAGTAAGGCCATACGGTATTTCAAGAATTGTTCTTTTTCCATACCATCTACCATTACATCAAAAGAATTGGTGAGTAATTCGAAGTAACGGTTAATGCGAGTCATTCTTTCGTGGAAAAATTTTTCAGTGATGTTGGCCTTCGCACAAATCTGATCACACTCGCTTAAAATCATTTTAAAATATAATTCCGTAACTTGATGATACATGATGAAAATATTTTCATCAGGAAAAGCAGTTCTTGGATTTTGTAAACTTAACAAGGTGTCGAGGTGAATATAATCCCAATACGTTAAATATTCAGAATACAATAAACCGTCTAAATAAGATACGAGGTCTTGACCCATGTTATCGTATTTTTCTTTCAGCTTTTGTATTCTATCGAGGATATCCTGGCTCAATTCCATCGCAATAATGTTATATTTAGTGTAATTACAAAGTTAAGATATTTTTTTATTCAACATATTGTCCAAGCTCTTTTCTGGGGGTATAAAGGTGTGATTAATAAGTTGTTTGAACTTATTGTTTGAATAATTAGATTGTTTATATGCTGTATTAATGGTGTATTTGTTCAACGGGTGTTTTTTGTTAAACATACGAACAAGGCTACAAATTGCTAAGAGTATATTTTTATATATGTATGTTGATGGTGCGGGCTTGTTTAATTTCTGAGCAATGGTGCCGAAGAGCTCTTTATACGATTTGTTTTCGGAATTAATAATGTAGCGTTGTCCGGATATTTTTTGTTCAAATAAATAAATCATGGCGAAAGCTACGTCGTTCACATCTACAAAACCAGTAGAGCCACTGGTATAAAATGGCATTCCTTTTTTTACTTGATCAATCAGTTTCATGCTACCTACCGCTTGTTCGTTGTATCCTAATATTACGGATGGATTTACAATCACAGCCTTCAGCCCCTCGTGTATACCTCGCCATACTTCACGTTCGGCTTCAAATTTTGTAATAGAGTATTGCGATGAATTTTTCTTGTGTACCCATCGGCAATTTTCGTCCATGGCTTCACCTGGTTTAGCATCACCCACAGCCGCAATAGAACTTACGTGTATAAAATGAATATCTTTTTTCTCTAGAGCAACGTTTACTAAATTATGAGTTAATTCTACATTGTTTTTCCATAGCATCTTTTTATCACTATCAAGAAAAGACACGCTGGCTGCACAATGAAAGATGGCTTCACAATTTTCGATGGCTTCTTCTACTTCAAAAAAATCGAACAAGTCAATATCGAGCCATTCAATATGTTGGGCATGTGGAAGTAGAAGGCTAGGAATAACGGATTGAGCACGTTTAGATGCTTTAATTTTATAGCCCTTTTTAATTAAATGTAAACATAAATAAGAGCCTAAAAAGCCTGTAGCGCCCGTAACAAAAACCATAGTACAAATATGTGGAAAATATACCAAATATTATTTCTTATCAATTTATAAGTTTGTGTAGAATTGTATATTATGTTAGAAGACTTTTTACAGCCCCTCCGAGCAGAGGGTGCTATACATACCGAGTTATATTATGAAAGCCAAATTGGATTTCAGATTGAAAAATACACCGATCGTTTTCCTGATTTAAGCGATATAAACTTAGCTTTTATTGGTGTATTAGAAGATCGTAAAGCAGTTCAGAATGAAGGAACAGCACAGGGCCCAGATAAGGTTCGCAATGCCTTATATCATTTGAATGTGGGTAATTTCCAGCTCAAAATGGTCGATTTGGGAAATATTTTACCCGGCAATACGGTGCGCGATACGCATGTTGCGCTTAAAAATGTTTGCCATGAGTTAATTAAACTAAACATAGTTCCCATCATAATTGGTGGAGGCCACGATTTAACTTATGCACAATATTGGGCCTATGAAAATCTCGACAAAAAAGTTGATTTAGTAATACTCGATTCGCATTTCGATTTAGATGCCCGTGTGGATGAACAACAAACGCCCGATTCTATTTCTTACCTAAACAGCATTATTTTACACGAACCACATTTTTTATTTAACTACAGTAATATTGGTTATCAAACTTATTATGTAAATCAACACAGTGTGGAGCTCATGCATCAAATGTATTTTGACATACATCGTTTAGGTACATTTAGGAACAATATTGGAGAGTCGGAACCCATCATCCGCGCTGCTGATTTAGTAAGTGTCGATATTTCTTGTATTAAAATGTCGGATGCACCAGGAAATGCGAATGCTCACCCCAATGGATTTTACGCCGAAGAAGTTTGTCAGATGATGCGCTATGCTGGAATTTCTGATAAGTTAAGCTCTTTGGGTATTTACGAATACAACCCAAAGTTCGATCACCGCGAACAAACAGCCGAGTTGGTTGCACAAATGGTTTGGTGTTTTATCGAAGGATATTACCAACGTAAAAATGATTTACCAACCACCTCTAAAAAAGATTTTATTAAATACCGAGCAACTTTCGAAGATGTAAATTCGGAAGTAGTATTTTTAAAAAGTAAAAAAACCGATCGTTGGTGGATGCAAATTCCTTACCAAGGCAATACTTCTAAAAACGAACGATACGAGTTAATCCCGTGTTCTTACGAAGATTACAAACAAGCCACCCGCGGCGAAATGCCAGAGCGCTGGTGGAGGAGCTATCAGAAGATGGTTTAGATAGTGTGTTAGTGTGCTAATATGCTAATAAAGTAAAATGTTGCCTAATTAGCATATTAGCAAACTAGCAAACTAGCAAACTAGCACACTATTTCAGTTCATATTTATCCAAATACGTTCTATACAACTCCTTTTGTTTGTTATCTAAATCGATGCTTGCTCCTTGGATGTAAGCTTTGGTAATTTGCGAAGTGCGCATGTCAAGCACATCGCCTTCGGAGATGATGATGTTTGCATCTTTACCTACTTCTAAAGAGCCTGTTGTTTTGTCGACACCTAATATTTTTGCAGCACTTAGAGTAATGCTTTGTAAGGCTTCTTCTTTGCTTAAGCCATACGCAGCAGTTGTACCTGCAAGGAATGGTAGGTTGCGTTGTTGCCAACTACCATTAATGCTTAATGCATATAACACTCCTTTGTCTTTTAATATTTTTGCCGTTTTATATGGCATGTCAATATCATCATCTTCGTTAGCAGGTAATGAATGTGGATTAGTATAAATTACAGGAACGTTGTGTTCTTTTAAGAAATCGGCCACCATGTATGCTTCTTGTGCACCAAGTATCACAGGTTTTATTCCATACGACTCAGCGAATAATACCGATGAAGTAATTTCTTTAGCGCTTGCAGCGCTGATGAATAATTTTCGAGAACCATTAAAAATTTGTTTCATGGCTTCAAATTTTAAATTAGTACTTGCAGGTTTATCAAGTTGTGCGTATGCTTTTGCTTCGTCGAAGAAACGTCTGATCATAGCCATGTTTTCTGCCGATTGTTTGCGTTGCTCATCAGCCGGTGGAGCCCACCAAGCATTACGTATGCGCATGCTTGGCCAATTGAGTTGCGTAGCTACATCCATTTTATAAGCAGCATCTTCCCAGTTCCAACCATCAAGTTTCATTAATGAAGAAGTGCCGGGTATAATTCCACCTTCGGGTACCGAGAGTGCTAATAAAATACCATTGGAACGAACCGTTGGAATAATTTTAGAATCGGTATTGTATGCTATTACCGAACGGATGTTAGGATTTAACTCACCTACTTCTGCATAGTCGAGTGTTGCACGTACGGCTTCAATTTCTTCGAGACCTAAACGACTATCCACACAAATTAATCCTGGGTAAATATGTTTTCCTTTTGCATCAATTACTTCAGCACCGCTTTCGTTAATAGTAGAAGTACTTACTTCTGTTATTTTACCATTTTCAAAAGCAATAGATGCATTGTTTAATACTGTACCATTACCTATGTGTACCGTAGCACCCTTTAATATAATTTTTTTGCTTTGCTTTTGTGAAGGCTTTTGTGCAAAGGCTTGCGTAAACATAAGTAAACTAACAAGCAATATATATGAATATCTTTTCATGACTGTCTAATTAATAAATAGATTCAACATCAACATCATCGCAGTGGTATAACTTGCGCTCAGGTTTGCCCGGTTTTTGAGTAGGCATACCTAATTTTTTTTCAGTTAATAATTTCTGAATGATGCGTTCTTTTTCTTTACGCATTTCTACACGTAGTGCAGCATCGCGTTCTACATCATAATAATCAATACCATCAACAAAAGTCTTTAATGGTTTTGCATAAATTGATAGCGGATGTTCGTTCCATAAAACTAAGTCGGCATCTTTACCCACTTTAATACTTCCTACTCTGTTATCGATGTGCAACATCTTTGCAGGATTTAAGGTAACTAATTTCAACGCTTCTTCTTCGCTGAGACCACCGTACTTCACAGTTTTAGCAGCTTCTTGGTTAAGCCTGCGTGCCATTTCAGCATCATCAGAATTAATAGAAACATTTAATCCTTCTTTGGCCATAATGGCTGCGTTGTACGGAATCGCATCGATTACTTCATACTTGTATGCCCACCAATCGGAAAAAGTAGAAGCATTTGCTCCATGTTTTTTCATTTTGTCTGCTACTTTATACCCTTCTAAAATGTGAGTGAAGGTGTTTACTGGAAAGTTGAATTGTTCCGTCACTTTCATTAACATATTTATTTCCGATTGAACGTATGAGTGGCAAGTAATGAATCGTTTTTTGTTCATGATCTCCAGTAAGGCGTCGAGCTCTAAATCTTTTCGCGCCATTTTATTTTTTTCGTATTCTCTGGCGCGAGTAAAGGCATCAATAAACACTTGTTCTACACCCATGCGAGTTTGTGGGAAGCGCTCGCGTTGATCGTCGCCCCAGTTACTTTGTTTTACGTTTTCACCCAAGGCGAATTTGATGAAGCCATCGGCGCCTTCGAATTTTAACTCTTCCGCAGTTTTACCATAACGTAATTTTATTAAAGCTGTTTGTCCACCAATAGGATTTGCCGAACCGTGTAACAAGTGTGAAGTGGTTACACCACCGGCCAATTGTCGGTAAATATTTACATCATCAGGATTTAATACATCACCAACTCTAACTTCCGATGTTACCGCTTGTGTGCCTTCATTTACACCACGAGCAATGGCAATGTGCGAGTGCTCATCTATAATACCAGCCGTTAAATGTTTGTCTTTACCATCAATAATTTTTGCAGATGCATCGTTAAGGTTTTTACCAATATTAATTATTTTTCCTTCGTTTATTAATACATCGGTGTTTTCCAATTTACCATCGGCCTCGTTGGTCCAAACCGTAGTGTTTTTTATCAGAAATTTTTGTGCATTTGGAAGTGTGCTTACTCCATACGCTGCGAATGGATAAATAATTGGACCCAGTTCTGGACTTTCTTTTTTCTCTTCTTTGGCTTGTTCTGTTTTTTCTTGGTAGTTCGCTGTTCTGTTTGCTACCCAATTTACAGGGTTCGCATTTAGGCTACCTTCGCCAGTTATTTTAAGTGTGTTATTATTTATGCTGATGGTACCGCTTAGGCGAACTTTAGAGCTAATTGTAGAATCGTTGGGTTGAAACACCATCGATATTAATTGATCGTTCCAACTAACACTAATTTTTATTTTTGTACTATCGGCTGCAATAATGTTCCACTCGGGTCTGTCTTTAGAACCACTTGCTTCAAGGTTAAAACTTTTATTTCCTACAGTTAATGTATATTTACCGCGGAGGTCAATCGTTTTTTCTCGTTCTACGATGTACTCTTTTCCTTCAATCCAATTGCTTAATATAACCGCTTCATCATTGGTGAATAAATTTCCTGTAGTAACGAGTAAGTTTGCTTTCATTCCCACTTTTAACTCACCAACCATGTTGTTAACATTTAGTAGTTGAGCAGGAACTCTGGTGAGCGCATCTAATGCTTGTGCTTCTGAAAGGCCATGTTTAATAGCTTTCCGCATGTTTGGCCAAAAATCATTTATGTTTTTTAAATCGCTGCTGCTAATGGCAAACTTTATTTTTTCTTTCTCAAGGTAAGCAGCATTTGCTGGAGCCAATTCCCAATGTTTTAATTCATCGATTGCAACATATTTAGCATCGTAATAATCTTCAACATCATAGGCTTTTGGAAAGTTTAAAGAGATGATGAGGTTTGCATTCATCGCTTTTAATTCTTTTAAGCGTTGGTAATCGGTACCAGTTGTTTTATAAATGAAGTTTGTTTTAAATTCGTTTGCAATTTTTTGAGCACGAAACACATCGTGTAATTCACTACACTCAAAGATTTTAGGAAGCATTTTTTGACTATTTAATGCATCATAACTTAAGTTTACTTCTGTAGGATTTTTTGCATACCACTCGGCATCGTAAAATGTTTGTCGGAGCAAAGCAATGCTCCCCATCAATGATGAAGGGTAGTCTTGTGTTGATGTTCCTTTACTGAAAGAGTAGTTCGAGCTCGCATCAGTTTTAATAATAACATTGTTTTCATGATCGGTATTTAAGTTTACAAACACAGAAGTTCCACGAGCGATACCATCTTTTTGAAAAGTTAATACGGCGCCAAATCCTTGTTCGCGCATGCTTTCAGCTTTATCGGCATTTACAGTGAATGCACTTTTAGCGTCGAATTCAGGTCGAATGGCTTCGTTCCAGTGGTATGCGCCAGCTTTGTTCGATAAAAACTGAGGGCCTCTATTATCGTTACGTGTTTTTTTATTTTCGGGCATACCGTAATTTGTATACATATCGATAAAGGAAGGGTAAATGGTTTTTCCTTTGCAATCGATAACGACAGCGCCTTTGGGAGCGGCTAATGCTGGACCTATGTTTTGTATGATTCCATTATTAACGATAATGCTTGCATTGTCTATAGTGCTTGTAGCGTTTACAATCACTTTAGCATTTACAAATGCATACAAATTTGGTTTTTGATCTCTAACTCCATTCAGCGGGAATGTTTCTTGAGCACTCACATCAGCATAAATAAAGAGAGAAAACAATAGAAAGTAAATCAGTTTCTTCATGTTGTTTGATTGTTGGAATATCTAATATATAGAATATTAAAAGGAAATAAAATTAGAAATGAATATTGTGTTAAAAAATGTTAAACAAAAGCCTTTGTAAAGCATTGTATATCATGCTTGTTACAGTCATATGTTTTTTACATTGATGTATTACCAACGTTACAAAAAATTCATGTTTAGTTTAAAGGGTAGCTGTACTTTTGGGTGTCGATAAAATAAAAATAGAATTGTTCACCTTAAATTAATAAAGAAATGAAAAAATTGATCGCACTAGCAAGTCTTATTGTATTAGGACTAGTAAATCAAGGGTTTGCAGCAGAGCGCAACAAAACACTAAAAGCTAACGTAGCCGTTGCAGAAGTAGTAAAATCTAAAATCCAGTTCCCTAAATTTTTGAAAAATGAAGGGGTAAGTAAAGCGCAGATTTTAGTGGAATTTAAAGTTAAAGAAGATGGAAGCATAAAGATTGTTGGTACTAGTCAAACTGATGAACGCGTGAAAAACTACGTGATGGAGCAAATGGAAAACATTAACATTCAGAATGCCGATTACGAGACAAATGAAATTTACGTGTTGAAGCTGAACTTTCAGTTATTGTAAAGGATACTCATCATAGTTTAACGTTTATAGGGGGCCTGTTTCCGAGAGGAGGCAGGCTTTTTTATTGTTTTTATTGATGGTTAACTTATTCGTTCTATCTTTGGTAAAAAAACACCACAAATGGAAACAGTAAAAACGATACACATTGCTAGTGCAGCATTATTTTTATTAGACTATGTCATTAAAACCATTTTATTATTGATGGGAAGTTCCGCCTTGGAGTCGTACAAAAAAGTAACAAAGGTGCCAAGCATGATCATCAGTACATTATTTTTAGGAACAGGTATATACCTCATTGCTAAAATTGGTATGGGTAACATTGGTGGATGGTTCCATTTAAAACTAACCTTAGTAATAGTAGGGATAGTTGTTGGAGTTATAGGGTTTAAGAAAAATAACAAGGCGATGGCGGTAATATCTACCTTACTTTTTTTATATGTATACGGAGTATCAGAAACAAAAGATACTAAGTTAGGCATTGGAAAACCAAGTGTTGGTGATGTAGTTACCGATACTGCGGCAGCAAACTACGATATATTGGCTCATGGTAAAGCTGTTTATACCACTAACTGTATGCGTTGCCACGGAGAAGATGGTAAGGCAGGTATCAATGGAGCATCGAACTTAACTTCGTCGATGTGTGAAAACAGAGGATTAGTAGGAATCATTAGAAATGGTAGAAACCTAATGCCAGCATACAAAGATTTATTAAACGAACAAGAAGTGTTAGCGGTAGCAGAGTATGTAAAATCTTTTAGAGTACATCAAGAAGAAATGAGTAGCGACTCTACTGCGGTGGATTCAACAAAATAATGGCAAAAAAATTATACGATACTGCGAAGAAACAAGAGCGAGTGATTTTGGTGGGTGTAATTACCCCCGATGAAACGAAAGAGCAGGAAAAAGAATACTTAGAAGAATTAGCCTTTCTGGTGGAAACCGCCGGAGGCAAAACCATAAAGCAGTTCACACAAAAACTGCAACGCCCCGATGTTAGAACGTACGTAGGTAAAGGAAAGCTAGAAGAAATTCTAGCTTTTGTTACCAACGAGGAAATAGATATCGTGGTGTTCGACGATGAACTCAGCCCTTCACAACTTAGAAATATTGAACGAGAGTTAAAGTGTATGGTCCTCGACCGAAGCAACTTAATTCTCGACATATTTGCAGGCCGTGCACAAACAGCACAAGCCAAAACACAAGTAGAATTAGCCCAAAGCAGGTATCTCTTACCACGATTAACCCGAATGTGGACGCACTTAGAGCGACAAAAAGGAGGTATAGGTATGCGTGGTCCGGGTGAAAGTCAGATTGAAACCGACCGTCGTATTATTTTAAATAAAATATCAGTATTAGAAGAACGCTTAGAACAAATCGACAGACAAAGTGAAACACAACGTCGTAACCGTGGCGATTTAATTAGAGTGGCCTTGGTTGGTTATACGAATGTTGGCAAGTCTACGATAATGAACATGCTCAGTAAGTCGGAAGTATTTGCAGAGAATAAACTTTTTGCAACCCTCGATACAACCGTAAGGAAAGTGGTAATAGAAAATGTTCCCTTTTTACTTTCCGATACCGTAGGATTTATTCGCAAACTACCTCATCATTTAATTGAATGTTTTAAGTCGACTTTAGCGGAGGTAAAAGAAGCAGACATCTTATTGCATGTAGTCGACATGTCGCATCCTAATTTTGAAGATCAAATAAAAACAGTAAACGAAACGCTGAAAGATTTGGAGGCACTAGATAAACCAACCATTATGGTGTTTAATAAAATAGATGCTTACCTAAACGAAGATCAACCGATGAGCTTCGATGATTATAAGAAAAGCTGGATGAATAAAATAAATGCACCAGCCATTTTTATATCGGCGTTAAAAAACGAGAACACCCAAGAGTTTAGAGCATTAATTTACGAAAAGGTACAGGAGATGCATCAAGGGAAGTATCCGAACAATTCATTTTTGTACTGAGAAAAAAAGTTTTTTTGATGCGAAAATGGTGGCACGACTTAAGTGGTGCCACCACTTAAGTCGTGCCACCAAAAACCCGCATTTATTAAGGTTTATTTATAAACCTGCATTTATTAAGGATGATAAATGCTGTAAAATTAAAAACTCTGCATTTCACTCAACTTTCTATATGTTCCATTGAGTGCTAACAATTCTGCGTGTTTGCCTTGTTCAATAATTTTACCTCCTTGCATCACTACAATTTGATCGGCGTATTGTATAGTCGATAAGCGGTGTGCTATAACGACCGATGTACGATTTTTCATTAAATTCTGAATGGCTTCTTGTACTAATCTTTCCGATTCGGTGTCTAATGCTGATGTTGCTTCGTCGAGAATTAAGATCGGTGGATTTTTTAGCACTGCCCTGGCAATAGATAATCGTTGACGTTGACCTCCTGAGAGCTTTGCACCTCTGTCGCCAATATTGGTATGATATCCTTCCTCTAATTTCACAATGAACTCATGGGCATTGGCAATTTTTGCAGCTTCTATTACTTGTTCTTCTGTGGCTTGTTCATTACCAAAAGAAATATTTTTAAAAACCGTATCGTTAAATAATATCGACTCTTGTGTAACGATGCCCATTAAATGATTTAAGTCCGATAGTTTTATCTTTCTGATGTCCACACCATCAATGGTAATGGCTCCTTCGGTAACATCATAAAAACGTGGCAACAAGTCGGCCATGGTCGATTTACCAGCTCCCGATGCACCCACTAAGGCAATCATTTTTCCTTTTTCAATAGTTAAGTTGATGTTCTCTAACACATTTTTTTCTGCGTATTTGAACGATACATTTTCATAGCTTATTTGAGCTTTGAAATCTTTTAGAGCAATGGCTTGTTGATCTTCTTTGATTTCAACTTTTGTGTCAATGATGGCAAATATTCTTTCGCCCGATGCAATGCCTCTCTGAATATTAGTTAATGCTGATGATATGTTTTTTGCTGGCACTAATATTTGTGAGTATAAAATAATATAAGTGATAAATTCAGAAGCATTTAAATCCGATTGATTTTGTAATACCAATTGTCCTCCGTAAAGGATCACCACTACCACCACTCCCACACCTAGGAATTCTGAAATAGGTGAAGCTAACTCTCTTTTGTTCCACATCGATTTTAAGATGGAACGATACTTGGAGTTTTGTTCGTCGAATTTATTGTTCACATATTTCTGTGCATTAAAAGCTTTTATAATTCTAATTCCAGAGATGGTTTCCTCGATGATACTTAATATATTTCCCAGTAAAATCTGACCTTGTTGAGCATCCTTTCTTAGTCGCTTTGAGATGGTTGTTATAATTAAACCTGATATGGGCAATACAATTAAGGTAAATAAAGTTAATTGAACCGACATCATAAATAATAAAATGATGTAACCAATTAACATTAGAGGTTCTCTAAAAATTACTTGCACAGAACTAACCACCGAGCTTTCAATTTCATTGACATCGTTTGATAAGCTCGACATAATATCGCCTTTGCGTTGGTTGTGAAAATAACCAACATGTAATTCTGTAATTTTTTTATATAAACTTTCGCGGATGTTTTTCACCACATAGGTTCGCAAATTAGTCATAACACGTTGCGACCAATATTTAAAAAGGTTTGAGAAAAAGACAGAAATTAAGATGATACCACACACAAATTGCAACGCACCACTTTGTCCGTAAAGTTTAAATATTTGGAAGAAATAATAATCGAATAATTGCTTAGCGTAGTCGAGGCTTAAGTTAAAAGTAGGCTCGAGAACAACTTTAGTGGGTTCTACTTTTTCGAAAATAACGTTAAGTAGAGGGATGAGTAATGAAAAATTGGCTAGTCCAAAAACCACCGCTAGAACCGCTAGAATAGCATATTTAGGCACAAAACGGTTTAAAGGGCGGGCAAAAGCCAGTATTTTAAAATAGATTTTCATTCTAGATGCAAAATAATACAAATATTTCAATACGTAGAAGATAATTAGAATAGTATCTTTGTTTTTCGATATGATTAGTATAATAACGGCAGTACACAACCAGCTTGCCATCAATAAAATTTTTCTAGAATACCTCAAAAAGTATACACATTACCCTTATGAGTTGATTATAATAGATAATAATTCTACCGACGGGTCTCGTGAGTTTTTTAAAGACAATGGGGCGATTCTGATTGAAAACGAGGCAAATTATTCCTATCCATATACCCAAAACCAAGGCATCAAGTTAGCTAAATACGATGTATTAGCTTTTTTAAATAACGACATCACCGTTTCACCACAATGGGATTTACACATCCTAGAAGCTATGAAAGCGAATGCACTAGATGTGGCAACGGTATGTGGAATAGAACGATTGGAAAGTGCGGAGCAAACAAAAGAATATGGCCGACGTTGGAAAAGAATTAAGAATATCATCGCTTATTTCAGTCGCACGGAAAGCAGTTTCCGACTAATGCATAAGCTGATGTATGGGAATTGGGAAAAGTTTTCGGCAGCGCGGCATTCGGCTTTTGGAAACCAATGTATTGAAGGCTTTGTGGGCAACAGTGTAATACTTACTCGAAGAGGCTTGGACTTGCTAGGGATGTTCGATGAACGCATTCAAGCGGCCGATTTCGATTTATATGTACGAAGTAAGAAAAGAAACTTAGAACATGGTGATATAAAACCTTGCCACATTGCCTTGGGTGTATACAACCATCATTATATACGAATTACCTATAAGTCGAAACCGCCGGTATTTATTGATGCAGATAAAATGATTGCTTTCGATGAAAAATGGAAAAAAGAAGAATTAGCGGTATATTTAAAAGATAATGTGAGTACCTGATATTAAACAAGATGGAATCAAAAAGACAACAAAAATTTTCGCGCGTAATTCAAAAAGAATTAAGCGATATATTTCAACGTGAAGGCTTATCTTTTCATGGCAATACCATTGTAACCATTACCATGGTGCGTATCTCTCCGGATTTAAGTGTAGCAAGAGTTTACTTAAGTTTATTCAACTCGACTAATAAAGAACAATTATTAAACGAAATTAAAGCTCAAACAAAAGAGATTCGATACAAATTAGGAGAACGTATTCGTAACCAAGCACGCATTGTTCCACATTTAGATTTTTTTCTCGACGATTCGATGGAATATGTAACCAGGATGGAACAATTGTTCAATCAAATAAACAAGAAAAAAGAAGAGGAATAATATTTTTATGAAGAGTATCATTCGCGAACCCGCTAATTTTTTCACCCATATTATACCGGCAATTTTAGGTATTCCTGCGGGAATATTTTTATTCATTAAAGCGGATACATTTTGGGGAGAGTTCTCATCTGTGTTATATTCCGTATGTTTTGTATTACTTTTTGCCGCGAGTGGTTTGTATCATGGCATCCCTAAAACCGAAGCGGGCATTAAGTTTTGGAGAAAGATAGACCATGCAAGCATCTACTTAATGATTGCTGGTACTTATACTCCAACATTAATCGCATTGTATGAAGGTTGGGTGTTTTGGAGTTTACTCATTCTGCAGTGGAGCATTGTAATATTTGGAGTAAGCACAAAACTTTCGGGTAAAATGATGCACCACAAGCAATCCTTGTTTTTGTATTTAGCTATGAGTTGGATGGCATTGTTGGGTGTTAGAACGTTGTATACTGAACTTCCTTTTAATGCTTTGTTTTTATTGTTTGGTGGCGGTGCATTTTACACCATTGGTTCCTGGGTATATCACATGGATAAACAAAAGCCTAACAAAGGATTTCATGAAATTTGGCATCTCTTTGTTGTTGGAGGCGCCGTATGTCATTACTTCTATACGTATTTTTATATTGTTTAATCTAAACTTGCAGTGACAAGTCGCATAAATTCTGCCCTTGTTTTTTCGTTTTCGAAAGCACCTGTAAATGCCGAAGTGGTAGTTACTGAATTTTGTTTTTGAATGCCGCGCATACTCATGCATAAATGCTTACACTCAATTACTACAGCAACACCTGCAGGTTTTAGGGTGTCGTGAATACAATCCCTAATTTCGTTTGTTAATCGCTCTTGTACTTGTAATCGTCGTGCAAATGCATCGGCTACTCGTGGAATTTTACTTAAGCCTACAATGTGTCCATTAGGTATGTAAGCGATGTGTGCTTTACCAAAAAAGGGAAGTAAGTGATGTTCACACAATGAATAAATCTCGATGTCTTTTACAATCACCATCTGTGAGTATTCTTCCTTAAACATCGCAGAACGTAAAATGTCGGCAGGATTAACATCGTAACCATGTGTTAAGAATTGCAGAGCTTTTGCTACGCGTTCAGGAGTTTTTAGTAATCCTTCTCTCGAAGGATCTTCTCCAATTTCCGACAATATCTTAGAATAATGGGAAGCAATGCTTTCTATTTTTTCTGGATTATAATTATCGATTTTTTTATAGCCGTCTATTTCATTTTCTTCGGCCATGTTATTGTAGTTTTTCATTATGATCCAAAATATTCTACAAAGTTGTTTTCTGTTTCATACAACTTTACAGAATGTAAAATTGCACCCTCTTTTTCGATGGGCTTCACTAATTGATTCCATATTTCTATGGCCAATACTTCTGTGGAGGCCATTTTTCCTTTCATAAAGTCTACGTCGAGGTTGATGTTTTGGTGATCGAGTTTATTAATCACTTCGCGATTAATAATGTCTCTTAAAATCTTTAAATCGATAACAAAACCTGTCTCTTCTTTTACTTCACCTTTTACGGTAACAAACAGGTCGTAATTATGACCATGCCAATTGGGATTCGAACATTTACCAAAAACTGCTAGGTTCTTTTCTGCCGTCCATTCTTCTTTGTAAAGTTTATGAGCAGCGTTAAAATGTTCTTTTCGAGTTATATATATCATTTTTATTATTGAATGTACAAATATACAATACTTTATTGTGTAAAAACATAACATCATTTTTAATATGATGTTTTAGTGAGTACCTTCGTATTAAATAAAATGATGAAAATAGCTATTGTTGCTGCCACAGAGCCCGAAATAAATGGAATAAAAGACAGCTTAAATGCTGAAGAACTCCAGCATGTCGACTTTATTGTTACGGGAGTAGGAATGATTAATACGTGTTTTGAACTTACTAAAGCGAGTATTGAAAAAACCTATAATTACGTTATTAATGTAGGTATTGCTGGAAGTTTTGAGAGAAATATTAATATTGGTGAAGTGGTTTGGGTGAAAAGAGAGTTGTTTGCTGAAATGGGTGCCGAAGATGGTGATGAGTTTTTGAGTTTGATTCAATTAGGCTTGCAATCACACGACGAGTTCCCTTTCGAATGGGGTGAACTAAAGGCTGCCACCCTACCTGAAATTAATTCACTTTCTGAATTACGACAAGTGAGAGGGATAACGGTTAACAAAGTTCATGGCAATGAACAAAGCATCATGAAAACAAAACTAGAATTCAGTCCGCAAGTAGAAAGTATGGAAGGTGCTGCAGTTTTTTATGTTTGTTTAAAGCAAGGCATTCCTTGCATTCAAATAAGAAGTATATCAAATTATGTAGAGCGCAGGAATCGTGAGGCATGGAACATTCCATTAGCGCTAAAAAATTTACAGCAACATACTGTTCAAGTACTAAAGGAATTACTTCATTCCTAGAGATACACCAATACTGATACGATTTAAATTGATCCGATCATTTCCACTTAAGTCAATGGTGGAAACCTGACCATTTTTATACAATTCAGCGTTATTAAGTAAGGCTGCCCTGTAAAGAGTGTTGATGCCTAATTCAAAATGCTTACTAATTTCCAATATCGTGGATAGTCCAACGTTGTAACCATTTTGATTAGCCAACATTTCGAATTCGTCGGTATCAACAGTATACGGGCTCCTATAATCATTAATATCTAAGCCAATTCGAAATAAAATAGCTAGCTTATCGTCTATGATGGGAGTTTTTACAAGTAAGCTCGGCGAAATGGTATGTAAAAAAAGTGAATGTTTATAATTTGCATAAATTGGGTTGTTGGGTTCTGCCAAGTTTATTATGCCTTTATTGCCTGTGTTCGCAAAATAATCATAACGTAAACCTAGGCCAATTCGATTTAAATAAAACAACTGTGCTTCGCTATGAAAACTTAATCCATCGCGATTACTTTTCATGTACTCCTCTATTGAGCTTAGCTCAAAATTTTCGTAATAGTTCAACAAGTTGGTATGGTTAATTCCAACATTTAACTGATAGTTAAAATATTTCGTTTTTTTTAAAACCTGCGCGCTACCAAGGTTCGGCAGTGCTACCATCAGCATACATAAAAAGAATAAGCCAATAGTATTTCTGAAGGATAATGTTATTTTCATTTTTTGAAATTTTCCGAACTATTTCAAAGGACATGCCAAGGATTAATAATAATATTTTATAATGGAAAATGTTAAGCAACTTTGAAAAATAAAATGTCAAGTAAAAAAATCAATATAATTTCATTCTCTATTTTGAAACAACTTTCTTAAAAAAAGAAAATAATTTAGGAAGAAATGCTGTCGCGAATGTGTTCTCCTGCACTTTTACTTTGTGCAGATGTTAACCAGCCGGTAATAATACTCAATATCATTACCGTTGCAAACACTAAGAGGTAGTCGGTATAAATCATTTTTACTGGATATTGTTGAATTAAAAATTCCTCGGAACCACCAATCGTTATTAACCCGTAGGCATCTTGTAAGTACACAAAAACGCCCCCAATAATTAACCCGAAAAACAATCCAATTAATGAAATTAAAATGCTCTGTATAAAATAAATGCTACGTATGGTTTCTTGGTTCATCCCCATCGCCCTTAACAAGACGATGTCTTTTTTCTTATCGATAATTAACATAGTTACTGCTCCAATAATATTACAAATAGCAACAGTAAGTATGAGTGTTAAAATTAAATATACAGCCCAACGTTCGGTATTGAGTACTTTGTAAAGCACCTCGTTTAACTCGTATCTATTTTTTATTATATAGTCTGATGGTAGTATTGCAGTTATTTCTTTTTGTAACTTGAACATTTCTTTCTCCGTTGCGCAGTATATTTCTAAACCATTTACAGAATCGGGTTTCTCGAATAAATCTTGCGCAAAAGCGAGCGAAGTAAATACATAGCGCTCGTCTAAATTTTGTTGAACACTAAAAATTCCAGCAGGGTAAAAATATTTTTGATGGATGGCAGTGCTTGGGTCAATGTTTTGTGTTTTGAAATTAGATTTTGGCGCGTATACATCTACCTGCTCAATAGTTTGTCGTGCATCGATGCCCAAGGCATCGCTTATACCTTTACCCATTACCGCATAACTCGCAAGGCTATCTTCAAAAACGAATTCACCGGCAACAAGAACCGAGTCAATGCTTTTTAATTGTAGAAAATTATCGGATACACCTTTAACAATAGCATAATAAGGAGTATTGCTGTATTTTAACAAGGCTTGATCTTCAATGGTAAATACAGAAGTGTTTTGCTCAGTTAACACATCGTTTACATTTTTTAATTCGGCAGGATTAAAATAATTATCATCGATGCGCATTATTTTTAAATCGGGACTTAATTTTTGGTAATACAATAAATTAAGTTCTTCGAAACCGTTAAATACAGAAAGAATAACAAATAAAGCCGCTGAACCAATACACACTCCTATAACTGAAATAATGGAAATGATATTAATTGCCTGTGTCGATTTTTTCGAGAACAAATAACGTTTTGCAAAAAAATAGGCGAGCTTCATGACTTATACATTTACAAATGGATTGTATATTTTTTCGGAACCAATGGTGGTTGTGGGTCCATGACCCGGATAAACGATGGTTTCATCGGGTAAGTTGTACAAATTATTTTTAATAGATCGAAGCAGTGTGCCATGGTCGCCGCCAGGTAAATCGGTTCTACCAATGCTACGGTAGAACAACACATCGCCTGCAATCATAAAATGTTCCTTTTCACAATAAAATACCACTGAACCAGGACTATGCCCAGGACAGAAAATTACCTTAAGCTCATCGTTTCCAAAAGGAATGATTTGACCATCCTCTAATAGTTCCATGGGTTCTGGTCCCTCTTCGTATACAAAGCCGTAATTAGGAGCATAAACTTTAACCGCTCTAAAAACTTCCAATTCTTTGGCATGCATCTTGGTTACCAATTGAAAGGTACTATTAACAAAAGCATAACCTAAAACATGATCGATATGGGCATGCGTATTCAACAATAGGCTTAATTTTATGTTATGAGTTTGTACATATTGAACGAGTTCTTGCTCTTCCAATGGATTGCTACAACCGGGATCTATAAGAATAGCCTCGTTTAATTCGTTTACAAGCAAGTAGGTATTTTCCTGAAAGGGATTAAAACTAAATGTTTTTATTCTTAACATTTAACAAAAATGATAAAAAAATATACATATAACACTAAGCTTCCAATAATTTCCTTAAATTTAATGTTCTAATTTTGGCACGTGAGAAGTTCTAGGGCTCTGCATATTACATGGATTTTAGTATTAAGCATTTTATGCCTAAGTAATACTCGTGTGTATGCCCAAGCACAAGGCACTCAAACCGACTTTGGTAAAAACCGTGTTCAATACAAAGACTTTCAGTGGTTTTATTATCGCTCACCTCATTTCGATACGTATTATTACAAAGATGGTAAAGAGCTCGCCGCTATGGTGGGTAAAATTGCAGAGCAAAATTTAAGTCAAATAGAAGATCTTTTAGATTACAAACTGGAAGGTAGAATTAAAATACTCTCATACAATAAATTTACCGATTTAAAGCAAACCAATTTAGGGCTCATTACCAATGCACAGCAAAATACGGGTGGGCTCACACAAATTGTAGGCAATAAATTATTTGTTTATTTTGATGGTAACACGATTGAACTGCAGAAGCAAATTCGAAAGGGTATTGCACAAATATTAATTTCAGAATTACTTTACGGAGGTAATATCCAAGAAAAAGTTTCTAACTCTACATTGCTCACTTTACCGGATTGGTATGTACCTGGTTTAACTTCATACTTATCAGAAGAATGGAACATACATATTGAAAACGACATTAAAGATGGTATAGCTGAAGGTCGATTTAAAAAATTTAATCGAATTTCGGAAAATGATGCCCCTTCTGTTGGCCATTCTATTTGGAAATACGTAGTTGATAATTATGGTGCAGCATCCATATCCAACATTGTTTACATGACCCGTGTAAATAGAAATGCTGAAAACGGATTCACGTATATCATTGGATTAGATTTTAAAGAATTAGGTCCATTGTGGTTAGAGTATTATTCAAAACTCTATAAAAAAGATGAAGTAAATAAAGAGAACTTTAATCCAAAAGAACGATTTGTTCACAAGAGTAAAAAAAGATTTTCAAAACTCAACCATGTACAATTTAAAGTATCTCCAGATGGTAAATCATATGCATATGTAATTAATAAAGAAGGGAAATACAGTGTATTTGTTTATGATGTATTGACAAAAAAATCGAAAAGGGTTTTTAAAACTGGCATGAAATCGGTTTCATTTTTACAACAAGCGAGTATACCTATTATCGCATGGCATCCTAACAGTTTTTTATTGGCCATTGCATTTGAAAAAAGAAGCATGCCTTTTGTGCAAGTTGTGAACTTACGCGATAAAAAAGAATCGATGACGGTGAACATGTACAAGTATGAAAGAATATTGGATTTTGACTATTCGAAAGATGGAAGGAAATGGGCCGTTTCTGCTATACGTAATGGTCAGTCGGATTTATTTGTATACGATATTTCATCGAGGAGAGATGAACAAATAACCAACGATTGGTATGACGATTTAAATCCAAGATTCTTGGAACGATCAGACAATATTATTTTTAGCTCTAACCGCACTCAGGATAGCCTAAAAAATGATGTATATAGAGTTTTTCCTATCATTAATTCTTACGATTTGTTTATATATAATTTTGAACAACGTAACCCAGTGCTTACCAGGGTTACAAATACACCGTTCATTAACGAAATAAATCCTGTCAGAATCGATACCATGCAGATGGCTTATTTGAGTGATGAGTCGGGCGTGATGAACAGGAACATTATTAATTTTGATAGTATAGCCGTGTATAGTTACGACACTACTATCTATTGGTACGACACTACCATTACAGTTTATAAAGATACATTCAGTACCTATGCTGTAACTAATTATTCTCGAAATATCATCGAACATGATCAGTCGAGAAGAACGCGAAGATTATCGGAAATTATAAATAAGGCAGGCGTGTGGCAAATTTACATTAAACCAGCAAGTAAAAATTCTTTCGATACAACCGATATAACACAGAGCCCATATGCATATAAAAAGAAAAAAGCCGTATTGCAAAAGTTAGCTGCAATAGAGTTCAAAAGAGTACAAGATTCCATAGCGTATGCCGACTCTATTCGAATGATTAGTTTAACGGATTCCTTATTAAAATTAGGAACTAATAAACTCGATTCAGCCACGTACAAACCAAATTCCTTCGATACTTATTATTTCCAGTCTGACTTCCCAAGATCAGCTTCAGAACATACTACACCTGTTACACAAAAAACAGCTGATGGGTTTCAGATTGGTTACATTAAAAAAGATAAAAAAATTAGCCAATCGCCAAAAGGATATCAACCAAGCTTAGAAGATTATTTCAAAAAATCTTCACCAAAACCATACACGCCAGAGTTTTCTACCAATTATGTGGTGAGCCAACTCGACAATAGTTCATTAAATAATACCTATCAATTATTTACTGGATCGGGACCAATATTTATCAATTCAAATGTAAATGCATTAATAAAATTAGGAACATCCGATTTGATGGAAGATTATAGAATAACAGGAGGGTTCAGGTTGGCGGCTAATTTCAGTGTACCAGAATATTATTTAAGTTTCGAAGATTTAAAAAAGCGTTTTGACAAGCAATATGTTTTTTATAAGCAAGGGAATATTAATCAATTGAATGGTAATACATCACTACGTAGCAACAGTTATGAGTTTAAATTTATTGGCCGTTATCCTTTAGATGAACACACCTCTATTCGAGGTTCTGCCATGTATCGTAGAGATGAATTGAACGTACTTTCATCTGATAGTGTGTTATTAAACTTTCCAAACTTTTATTCCGATAATTTAGGCTTCCGAGTAGAGTATGTATATGATAATACCATTAGCAAAGGAATAAACTTATACCATGGAATGCGCTATAAAATATATGTAGAGCAAATAAAAGAAATTGGTGCGAATAACGAAAATGTTTCGGATGTATTACAAGCGTTATCTCAGCCGACGCAAAACTTGGTCAATTTTGGTTTTGATTTTCGACGTTATGAAAAAATTCACCGGCAATTAATTTTTGCTTGGAGAGTAGCAGGATCTTCATCGGTAGCAAAACAAAAAGTGATGTACTATCTTGGAGGTGTTGATGGATGGTTGGTGCCACGTTTTAATAACGACATACAAATCGATCAAACCAGGGAGTATAAATACCAAGCCTTGGCAACGAATATGCGAGGCTTTACCCAAAACATTCGTAATGGAAATAATTTTTTAGTGATTAATTCTGAAATACGTTTTCCAGTATTTTCTTATTTATTAAATCGACCGATAAAATCAGACTTTGTAAAAAACTTTCAACTTGTTCCCTTTGGCGACTTAGGTGCAGCTTGGTTAGGAGCTGACATGTTTAGCTATGAAAATCGTTTTAATAGACTTGAAGTACAAGGCGACCCTGTTTCGGTAACTGCGATTCAATCGAAATACCCAGTAGTAGGCGGATTTGGCTGGGGAGCACGATCGAGGCTTTTGGGTTATTTTGTTCGCTTCGACATGGCTTGGGGAGTGCAGAACAACAGAGTGGAAGAAAAGCCAGTTTACTACGTTTCGTTGAGCTTAGATTTCTAAAAATTATTTTTAAATAGTAGTATTTTTGCTACCTTTATGTTGAGGGGCAGAATAGTGAAGTCAAGAGAATTCCATAGAATTATCAAAAAAAATGGTTGGGAACTACTAAAGTCTGAAGGTAGCCATTATATCTATGAGAAGAATGGACTCAAATACCCTGTTCCATTCCATGGTTCGAAGGAAGTTCCCGAAGGACTAAGAAAAAAAATGATAAAGGATATGGGTTTAAAAATTTAAAATGAAAAGCTTAACTATAATTATTGAGAGGGGTGCTGATTTATATGCAGCTTATTCGGATAAGTTTCCGGGACTTTATGCAACCGCAGAGAATGTTGAGGAAGTAAAAAAGAGTATTCAAAAGGCAATAAAATTGTATATAAAATATAATGATGACAAGCTTTCATCTTATTTAAAATCAGACATTACCATTAAGTATAAGTTTGATTTAGAAAGTTTCTTTAATTATTATAATGGTGTATTTACGAAATCAGGCTTAGAAAAAATTACAGGGATAAATCAAAAACAAATTCAACACTATGCCTCTGGTTTAAAGAAACCAAGATTGATACAGCGCAAAAAAATAGAAGATGCTTTACATAAATTGGGGGATGAGTTGAAATCTATCAACTTCTAAATAAGATAAATTATTTCCTCTCAATCTGTATCCTAAACATTCCTTTGATGAAGGAGTAATTAAACAAGATTACCGACACCAATAATATTAGGTAAGCGATCATTTTCTGTACAGTACTGTTCTCATCGAAATAAAAGAACGCAACCATAAAGGCCACAATGGGATTGATGTAAATTAATATACCCATGGTAGATGATGGCATCCCGATGAGTGCATATAGGCTGAGGAATAATGGGATGATGGTAAAGAATACAGATATGATTACAATCTGTATCCAGAAATTAAGATCGGTAGTAAATGTAACGTGCTCAATGCTCGCAAAGGGTATTATAAATACGGATGAAATGAGTAATTGTAACATCAATACATTTAGTTTATCTAATCCTTCAATTCTTTTTTGCAACATTAAATACCCTGCGTAAAGGGTTGCAATAATTACAGAATAGATTACTTCGGTTACGAAGCCTAAGGATAAAAAGGCAATACTTAAAAAACACAAAGCAATAGACACCCATTTAATAACACTTAATTTTTCTTTTAAAAATATAAAAGCAAAAACTGCCGTAATAATAGGACATACCATGTAAGCAAAAGCACCGGCCTGCACACTCACATGATTAATGACATAGATAAAAGCAAACCAATTGGCTGTAACAAACATCGAAGAGTATAAAATTCGAAGTAGTAATTTTTTTCGTTCGGATTTCTCTAGTGATTCTAAATATTCTACGTCTTTTTTAAATATTTTTCTTCTAATTAATAAAGAGATTCCAATAGTAATTAAAAGAGAACATAGAATTCTAAATACCAATATCTGCATAGATGGGTGTTCTTTTATAGATCGTAATGAAATAGAAAAGAAGCCCCAAATGATAGATGATGAGGCGCCGGCAATGAAATATTTAGCTTTAGATTCCAATTTATTTTGCGGCAATCATGGAAATTTCCACGTTCACATTTTTAGGTAAGCCTAACACAGCTACGGTTTCACGCGCAGGATAATCGCTGCTAAAATACGAATGGTAAATTTCATTCACAGCGGCAAAGTGCGACATATCGGATAGGAAGATACTCGTTTTAACAACATTAGAAAAATCCATTCCAGCTTCGCTTAAAATCGCTTGAAGATTTTTCATTACTTGATGAGTTTCAACATCAATATCGCCCACTAAGAGGTGATCATTTTCGGGGTTAATAGCAATTTGTCCGGAGATAAATAACATATTTCCTGTAGCCACGGCTTGATTATATGGACCAATAGGAGCAGGTGCTTTGGTAGTTTTTATAATGGTTTTCATTTGTAATATAAATTACATGAATTTTTTAATAAGATAAATACTAATTGCAATGATAAACATCAATATAGAAATTTTATTAATGGTATGCATCGCACGAATATTAAAATTACTAGGGCGATTAGGATCTTTTTTTCTAAAAAAATAAGTGAGTACCTCTTTCATATTCTTATGATTAAATGGATAAATCTTTACCAATATCTCTTCTAAAATATTTTCCTTCAAACGTTATTTGTTCAGCATATTGATTCGATCTGCGCAAAGCTTCTTGTTTATCAATATCTAAACTTGTTACAGCAATTACTCGACCACCGTTACTCACGATTTCTCCATTTTCTAACATTTTAGTTCCCGCATGAAATACATATGTGTGCTCTATGTTATCAAGTTTGCTAATTAATTTTCCTTTTTCATAGTCGCCAGGATAACCTCCAGCAACCAACATTACCGTAGCGGCATGTCGTGGGTCGGTAATTATTTTCTTTTCATTTAAACGACCTTCTGCTACTGCAACAAATAAATCCACCAAATCGTTTTCTATGCGAGGTAAAACACTTTCTGTTTCCGGATCTCCCATGCGAACATTGTACTCGATAACATAAGGGTTACCATCAACATTCATTAATCCTATAAATATAAAACCCTTATAATCTATTTCCTCATCAATAAGTCCATCTACGGTAGGAATAATAATGCGTTCTTCTACTTTTTGCATAAATTCTTTATTTGCAAAAGGTACGGGTGAAATTGAACCCATGCCGCCAGTATTCAAGCCAGTATCTGCTTCACCTACTCGTTTATAGTCTTTGGCCTCCGGAAGAATTAAATAGTTGTAATTATCAAACAAAACAAAAACAGATAGTTCAATACCCGACAAAAATTCTTCTACGACAACCTTTTGACTTGCTTCTCCAAATTTTGCTTCGGCTAACATTAAGCGTAATTCATTTTTAGCCTCTTCCTTATCGTTACATATTAATACACCTTTTCCTGCAGCTAAACCATCAGCTTTTAATACAATAGGTAAAGTGTGATTATCTAAATAAGCAAGGCCTTTCTCCAATTCTTCCTTGGTAAAAGTCTCATACGCAGCTGTAGGTATCTGATGGCGCTGCATGAATCGTTTACTAAAATCTTTACTACCTTCAAGTTGGGCACCGTTTTTACTTGGACCTATTAGTGCGATATGCTCTAGGTCTTCATCTTCCATAAAATAGTCGGCAATGCCCTTTACCAATGGATCTTCTGGCCCAACCACTACCATATTGATGTCTTCCTTAATGCAAAATTCTTTAATTGCTACAAAGTCGTTTACACTGATATTGACATTGGTACCATACTGATGTGTTCCTGCGTTTCCGGGAGCGATGTATAATTTTTCACATTCTTTGCTTTGTGAGATTTTCCATGCAAAAGCCGACTCCCTGCCTCCAGAGCCTAAAAGTAAAATGTTCATTTTCTAAAATTTGCTCAAAGTTAATCAATTCTAGCGTTTCTGAAACTTCGTAAATTCTTTGAAATAACCCATTCTTCTATTCGCATATTCGCTATTTTTAGAATATATTTGTTGGTATGCCATTATGTCAAGGATATTTGCTTTGGCTAGACTTTTGGTATAATGTTTAATAAAATAAATAAAATTCATGTCAAATTTCATTTCATCTTTTGTATCGAAGGTTTTCGGAAATAAGTCAGATAGAGATATAAAAGAAATAAGTCCTGTAATCGAAAAGATTAACAACGAATTTCAAAAATTGCAGTCAATAAGTCACGATGAGCTTCGTGCAAAAACTCAAGAATTTAAAAGAAGAATAAAAGAATATACTTCGGAAGTCTCTTCAGAGCTATCAGGAATACGTTCTCGTATTGAACAAGAGCCTGATATGGATATTTCCGAAAAAGTGGAGCTTTACAACCGTATTGATAAATTAGAGAAAAACGAAAACGAATTAATTGAGCAGGTATTAAAAGATATTTTACCAGAGGCGTTTGCAGTGGTAAAAGAAACGGCTCGTCGTTTTTCGGAAAACGATCTTATTGAAGTAACGGCTACTGATGCAGATCGAGAATTGGCTGCTAAAAAAGAAAACGTTCAGATAAAAGGCGACAAGGCGATACACGCTAACTCATGGATTGCCGCAGGCAACCCTATGAAGTGGGAAATGGTACACTATAACGTTCAGTTAATTGGTGGTTCTGTGTTACACAGTGGTAAAATTGCGGAGATGGGAACGGGTGAAGGGAAGACCTTAGTGGCTACTTTACCTGCATATTTAAATGCTTTAGCTGGTAAAGGGGTACACATTGTAACGGTAAACGATTACCTTGCACGTCGTGATAGTGAATGGATGGGTCCATTGTACGAATTCCATGGTTTAACGGTTGATTGTATCGATAAGCATCAACCGAATTCTCCAGAACGTAGAAAAGCATATCAAGCCGATATTACATTTGGTACCAATAATGAATTTGGTTTCGATTATTTGAGAGATAACATGGCGCACAGCCCAGAAGATTTAGTGCAACGTAAATTGCATTATGCGATGGTCGATGAGGTCGATTCGGTATTGATTGATGATGCACGTACTCCTTTAATTATTTCTGGTCCGATACCTCGTGGCGATCAACATGAGTTTTATGATTTGAAACCACGCATCGAGCGTTTAGTGAATGCACAAAAGAATTTTGTAAACACTGCATTGTTAGATGCAAAAAAATTAATTTCAGAAAATAAAGTTGACGATGGTGGTTTAGCCTTGTTAAGAGCATTCAGAGGTTTACCAAAGAATAAAGCATTGATTAAGTTTTTAAGTGAGACTGGCATGAAGCAGATTCTCACCAAAACAGAAAATCAATACATGCAAGATCAACAAAGAGAAATGCATAAAGTAGATGCTGAGCTTTTCTTTGTGATTGATGAAAAGAACAATTCAATTGAACTTACAGAAAAAGGAATCGAATTAATTACTGCAAGTGGCGAAGATCCAAATTTCTTTGTCCTTCCTGATGTGGGTTCGGAGATTGCAGAGATTGAAAAATCAACGTTGTCTGATCAAGATAAAATAAAAAGAAAAGATGAATTAATGCGCGACTTTTCAATTAAGTCGGAGCGTATCCATTCCGTAAATCAATTATTAAAAGCGTATACATTATTTGAAAAAGATGTAGAGTATATTATTGATGGTGGTAAAATAAAAATTGTAGATGAGCAAACAGGCCGTATCATGGAGGGCCGCCGTTACTCTGATGGATTACACCAAGCCATAGAAGCAAAAGAAAGTGTAAAGGTAGAAGATGCTACTCAAACCTACGCTACGGTAACCTTGCAGAATTATTTCAGAATGTACCATAAACTTTGTGGTATGACGGGTACTGCAACAACGGAAGCTGGTGAGTTTTGGGAAATCTATAAATTAGACGTGGTTGAAATTCCAACGAACAGACCTATAGCAAGAAAAGACAACGAAGACAAAGTATACAAATCGAAGCGTGAAAAATACAATGCAGTTGTAGAAGAGATTGTAGAATTAACTACAAACGGCCGACCAGTATTGGTGGGTACTACATCGGTAGAAATTTCGGAATTGTTAAGTAGAATGTTGAAGTTACGTGGCATTAAACACCAGGTGTTAAATGCGAAGTTACACCAACGCGAAGCGGATATTGTGGCGGAAGCAGGTAAAGCAGGAACAGTAACCATTGCCACCAACATGGCTGGTCGTGGTACCGACATTAAGTTAGGTCCAGGTGTTAAAGATGCTGGAGGTTTAGCCATTATTGGTACAGAGCGCCACGAATCACGAAGAGTAGATCGTCAGTTAAGAGGTCGTTCGGGTCGTCAGGGAGATCCGGGTTCTACGCAATTCTTTGTATCCTTGGAAGATGATTTGATGCGTATGTTTGGTTCGGGTAGAATCGCTTCACTAATGGATAGAATGGGATTAGAAGAAGGTGAAGTTATTCAACACTCAATGATTACTAAATCAATTGAACGTGCACAAAAGAAAGTAGAAGAAAATAACTTTGGTATACGTAAACGTTTATTGGAGTACGACGATGTGATGAACTCACAACGTACAGTAATTTATGCGAAGCGTCACAATGCTTTATTTGGTGAGCGTTTAGAAGTAGATATCGATCATATGTTGATGGATATTTGTGAAGAGCTAGTGACACAATACCAAGAAGAAAAAAATTACGAAGGCTTCCGTTTAGAAATGATTCGTTTATTCTCTACGGATATTGAAGTTACCGAAGCAGAATTCTTAGGAGAAAAATCGAGTAAAATTGCTGATCGTTTATACGATCATTTAACAGAGTTTTATGCTCGTAAATCGGCAGCGATGGCCGAAATGGCAATGCCGGTAATTAAAGATGTTTACGAGAGCAGAGGACAAACCATTGAAAACATTGTGGTTCCTTTTAGCGATGGCATAAAACAAATTCAAATTACAACCAATTTGAAAAAAGCGTATGATAGTAAGGGTAAAGAATTGGTAAAAGCATTTGAACGTTCGGTGAGTTTAGCTTTAATTGATGATGCTTGGAAAGAGCATTTACGTGAGATGGACGAACTCAAGCAATCGGTACAAAATGCGGTGTACGAACAAAAAGACCCATTGTTAATTTACAAATTTGAGTCGTTTGAATTATTTAAACAAATGGTGTCTACCGTTAACAAAGAGGTTACAAGTTTCTTGTTCAAAGGAAATATTCCTCAACAAGCAAGCTCCGACGATGTGAGAGAAGCAAGACAAGCTCCTCGTAATGATGCGAAATTAAAAACCAGTAGAACCGACGATAGTATACGTATGCCCGATGGTTCGTTGATGCCAGGTCAAGAACCTCAAAAAGCTCAACCAGTTCGTGTGGAACAAAAGATTGGAAGAAATGACCCTTGTCCTTGCGGCAGTGGAAAGAAATTCAAAAATTGTCACGGAGCAAACACAGAAGCATAACATGAGAAAAATTCTAGTTTTCATATTGTTCATTATTGCCAATCATACCATCGCTCAAACGAGCGAAAAAGTTACTTGGTTAATGGATTCGAAAACAGAAGCATTACTCAATAAAAAACTTGAACTCGATAAATCTAAACCTTCTATACAAGGATATCGAGTTCAATTATATTATGGTGGTAATAGAGCAGAAGCCTTGGAACTTAAGTCAAAGTTTGCGTCGGTATTCCCCGATATAGAAACATACCTAATTTACCAACAACCCTATTTCAGGTTAAGAGCAGGTAATTTCAGAACACGAATTGAAGCGTATAAACTTTTTCAAAAAGTAGAGAAAGAATTTCCTTCAGTGTTTATTGTGAACGATGAGATTGCCTTTCCCTAAGCAGTATCGAGTATCAAGTACAGAGTACTAAGTATAAATTTGATACTAACGACTAAACTTAGAAGCCAGCATTGCTAATTTCTCTTTCATCGATTGTTCTTCTGTTTTTGGATTTGCTTTTTCCTCTTTCGATTTGTTATGTTGCTTTTTTGGTGCAGCATTTGTTTCCGTTTTCATACTTAAAGCAATTCGTTTACGTGCAACATCCACCTCTAATACACTTACTTTCACTTTTTGCGATACCTTTAAAATTTTAGCCGGATCGTCGATGAATGTATTGGATATGTGTGAAATGTGTACTAAACCATCTTGATGAACACCAATATCTACAAAGGCTCCAAACTTAGTGAGGTTGGTTACTACACCCGTTAGTTGCATGCCAACTCTCAAGTCTTCAATACTATTAACACCTTCCGAAAATTGAATGATTTCAAATAGCTCACGAGGGTCTCTTCCTGGTTTCGACAATTCGTTCATGATATCTTTTAAGGTCGGTAATCCTACTTCATCAGAAATATAGTTCCTTAATTCTAGCTTTGCTCTTAATTCCGAAGAACTCATTAAATCGCTCACAGAACATTTTAAATCTTTAGCCATTTGTTCCACTAAGTTGTATCGTTCAGGGTGTACAGCACTCGCATCTAATGGGTTTTCTGCTGAACGAATTCTTAAGAAACCAGCTGCTTGTTCAAATGCTTTATCGCCTAAGCGTGCCACTTTTTTTAATTCGCTTCTCGATTTAAAAGCACCGTTATTATTTCTGTATTCAATAATATTTTGAGCCAATTGTGGACCCAAACCCGACACGTATGAAAGTAATTGTTTCGATGCAGTGTTCAATTCTACACCCACAGCATTTACGCTGCTACTAACAACATCATCCAAAGATGTTTTTAATTTATTTTGATCAACGTCGTGTTGGTATTGTCCTACACCGATCGACTTGGGATCTATCTTCACTAATTCGGCTAATGGATCCATCAATCTTCTTCCGATAGATACAGCTCCACGAACGGTTAAATCGTAGTCGGCAAATTCTTCACGCGCTGCTTCCGATGCAGAATATATAGAAGCTCCACTTTCATTAACCATAACCACTAAAACATTTTCTAAATTCATAGCACGCACAATGCTCTCTGTTTCTCTTCCAGCAGTACCATTACCAATGGCAATGGCTTCGATAGAATATTTATCACACAATTTTTTTAAGATGGCTTTCGCTTCTAGTAATTTCTTTTGAGGTTCGTGCGGATAAATAGTTGTATTCTCTAATAGTTTTCCTTGTTCATCTAAACACACAATTTTACAACCAGTTCTAAACCCAGGGTCAATAGCCAAAACTCTTTTTTGTCCGAGTGGAGCTGCTAATAAAAGCTGACGTGCATTTTCTGCAAAAACTTTTATCGCTTCTTCGTCGGCTTTAGTTTTAGTAAATACTCTAGTTTCTGTTTCTATGGATGGTGCTAATAAGCGCTTGTATCCGTCCTTAATAGCAGTTTCCACTTCGTTTGCACAAGCATTTTGTTGAAGTACAAATTTTTTGTTAAGTAATTGAATCGCCTCTTCTTCTTCTGGTGAAATTTCTAAGGATAAAAACAATTCTTTTTCTCCTCTACGTAATGCTAATACTCGGTGCGAGGGTGCATTTTTTACGGGTTCCGACCATTCGAAATAATCTTTGTATTTAATTCCTTCTATTTCTTTTCCTTTAATAACTTTTGATCGGAATAAACCCTTGCTTAAGAATAAATCGCGCACCAAAGCTCTTGCCTCTGCATCTTCTGCAATACGTTCGGCAATAATATCTCTTGCTCCTTGCAAAGCCTCTTCTACGGTGTTTACTCCTTTTTCGGCATCAATAAATTTTTCAGCTAATTGTAAAGGATTATCATTTCCTTGTTCAAAAATTATTTCCGATAAAGGTTCTAATCCTTTTTCTTTGGCAACACTTGCTTTGGTTTTTCTCTTTGGTCGGTACGGTAAATATAAATCTTCTAA